>Ga0315338_1001061_pt1 | contig 40773 bp, 33 predicted proteins | sample ASW8metaG_FD_204518 | JGI IMG/M metagenome (GOLD analysis project Ga0315338, IMG submission 204518) | Ammonia-oxidizing marine archaeal communities from Monterey Bay, California, United States - ASW #8 | ecosystem: Environmental > Aquatic > Marine > Coastal | place: USA: California | collected... | reverse complement strand
ATTCACATGACATAACACCACCTACACAAATGACATCCACGCAAATCCAGGATAGTTACTTTATCGAATGCATAAGATCCGGCACAACATTCAGCGCTCCTGCTGCAACCCTCGAGGATGGCGTGAAATTACTCGAACTAGCTGAAGCCATTTATCGAGAAGACTAAAAACCCTGATTAACACGATTTGAAGACCAATTTCACTTAAAAGTTTCTCATGAAGATCGAAAGCCAAAGGTCTACTGACTGATCGAATACGGACTGCAGTGCTATTATCCTGACCCGCTATAAGGTTCAACATAGTTATGTGAACAGAAGGTAAACGTGCAAATTAAAGACGTCAAAACTTGGGCGGTCGCAAATCCACCACCACATTTTGGCGGGCCATTCTGGGTATTTGTAAAACTAACAACAGACAACGGCATATCCGGTTACGGCGAGGCATACGGGGTTCCTTTTTCACCGAATCGGGTAAGGCATTTAATTGAAGATGTGGCTGAGCGTCTCGTAGTCGGACGGGACCCATTTCAAATCGAAACCATTTCCAGAACTATTTACGCCAGCGGATTCTCTCTGCACCCAGAATTCACGATGGGTGGAATTATCAGTGCGCTGGAAATCGCCTGCTGGGACATCGTCGGCAAGTCGTTGAATCAACCCGTATATAACCTCCTCGGCGGTAAAGTAAGTGACAAGTTGAGGTCATACACGTACCTGTACCCTGAGGCTGGATCGGGCAGCACGACCGACGACGCGGAGACCAATGCAATTCGGAGTGTCCACAACGACCCGGAACTCGCTCCCCAGCGTGCAGAACACTATATAAATCTCGGCTTTACTGCGATTGGCTTTGACCCCGTCATGCCAATGGGCTCTTTTGATCCCCGACAGCTATCGCTTGAATCTCTAGATAACGCCGAACTCGTAACAAAACATTTAAGGGAAGTTGCAGGAGACAAGTGTGACCTGCTGGTAAAAACGCATGGCCAAATGACAACTTCAAGTGCCATCAGGCTTGCAAAACGTCTGGAAAAATTCGATCCTCTCTGGCTTGAAGAGCCGACCCCGCCTGAAAACGAGAAGGAGATGGCCAGGGTCGCCAATTCAACGAGTATCCCTGTGGCAACGGGCGAGCGGTTAGTGAGTAAATACGAATTCGCCAACTTACTCGAGAGGCAGGCGGCCTCAATACTCCAACCAGCCCTGGCACGTGTTGGAGGAATACTCGAGGCAAAAAAAATCGCCGGAATGGCCGAAGCCCACTATGCCCAAATGGCACCTCACCTCTACGCAGGACCGATTGAAGCAGCCGCTAACATACAAATTGCAACATGCAGTCCAAACTTCCTCATCCAGGAAAGCATCCAGACATTCGACGGTTTTTATTCAGATATTCTGAAAAAGCCCATACAGTGGCAAGACGGGTACATCATCCCCCCGACCGATCCTGGCATCGGATTTGAATTGGACGAGGACGTTGCGGATGCGAACCCCTATACGGAGAACCAAGTATTTCCACCGATGGTAGACAAACCATACGTCTCGGAACTTGATTAAAAACAGACCTAGAAACGATATTGCCGAATCTTGATCACTGGAGCGGATCTGCACCCATCGCTGCAAGAAGCGCACCGCATCTGTCCAGTGAATGGGCAGCGTTCGCTCCTTCACAGAGCATGATCATGTTCCCGTAAATAACATAACCACCGTATTTGGCTTTAACCCCGCCACTACCATGGGTTCCAATTGGACCGGCAAAAAAATACCTGCGGTCCTTGATACCTTCCTTCCAGGTCGCTTTATCCTTATCTAGAATCGCGTCATCACCAGTAACTTCTTCTGCAAAAGCCGTTCCGGACTCGACGGCAACATCATGTGAGGGATAAAAACGAATCTCGTATTCCTTGGCTTCTGAGCCGTCCGGACGCCAGAATCCGAACAAAACATCAGTCGCTCCGGTAAGCCCCTCTACATCATATTCTTTAGCTGTCTTGAACCCTGTTCCATCCACATCTTCGTGAGTGAACAGCCGTTCGGATGGAGTAATCCGCTGTAATAACTCGTTCGACTTCGACGCTGAAAACTCATCAGAGTCGGTTCCGCAAGCAAAAAAAGTAAACAGCAGCAGTCCAGTTGCAATCCCATGGGTTATGAACCGTTTAAGTCTTGAACTACTTCGCAAATACAAAAGCGCCGACCTTCCCTGTTAGTCCTAAAACTCCTAGGGGCTATTTTCTCAAATTCTTTTTCAGTAAGATGCTGCCAAGTTTAAAACAAAAACCAAAACTAGGAAAATTAGCATGAAAGCCGCCGTGTACCGCAGTAAACAGTTGTTCGAGGTCACCGACATACCCAAGCCAAAGCCCGGCCCCGGAGAAGTCTTGATCAAGGTTAACCAATCAGCAATATGTGGTACCGATGTGCATGCGTTCATGTACGACATCGCTCCTCCCGGCTCAGTCCTTGGACACGAGTTCGCAGGAGTGATAGCAGCAACGGGCAAGGGTGTCACAAGCTGGAAGGAGGGCGATCGAGTCATCGGAGGCGGAGGCGAATGGCCCACTGGCAAAGAACCGCCCACAAAAATTCATCCCAGGTATAACTATCGCAAGATGGGATTCAGTGCCAATACACGCACGAGGGGTTATGCAGAATACACGGTGCTGGAAGACTGGGCACCATTACCTATACCCGATGGGGTTCCTGATGAAGCCGCAGCTCTGACCGAACCATGTGCGGTAGCAGTACACGCCGTTCGCAGATCCTCGGTAAAACTCGGAGACAACGTGGGAGTGATAGGAGCAGGGCCAATAGGTCTACTGGCTATACAGGCTGCACGTGCAGCCGGAGCTTCACAGGTCATTGTTTCTGAGCCTGCACCTGGGCGCACAAATGCTGCACTAGCAGTAGGCGCAACAGAAGTGATCGACCCCTTTGAGCAGGATCCTGTTGATCGCATCGTAGAACTGACAAACGGTCGAGGACCCGAGGTGATATTTGACTGTGCGGGGTTAAAAAATACGCTTCAACAAGCGTTCGACGCGGTGCGAAGAGACGGACAAGTTGTACTTGTCGCAGTCCCATGGGAACCATTGCCACTTTTACCAGCAGAATGGATGGCCAGAGAAATTGACTTCCGATCCAGTTGGGGAAGTCTCCCTGAAGAGTGGAAAATATCCTTAAACTTGCTGGCTGATGGCAGGATCTCGGCTTCGTCGATCATGTCCGATACAAGTACTATCAGTCTCGACGAGATACAGGAAACTTTTGAAGCACTAATGAGTCCGACAACTCAACTTCAGACGATCATCAGAATGTGAAGGAATATGGGATGAAATTTTTCTGGTTAGGCATCTTGACTGCCATTTTTATCTCCGCAGTTGCCTGTAGCTCAGGTGACTCGAATGATGATGGTCCTGTTCAGATCTATTCATCTGACACGAAATATACGGTGGATGAACTTAAAGCTATCGGCGCCAAAACATCTCGCCAGTATGCCGTTGAGAATTTGCCCGACGGAATTGATGCGTGGAAAATCCTGTGGGGCAGCAACCCGAACAGCAAACATGATTATGAAATCCGCTTCTACCCTTCACACGATCTGGCCGTTTCATCAGGAAAAGCCATGGCGATTGAAGCAATTGGATCAAACATCGAATATCCGGAAGCCGAGTCAAAACGCAAAGAAACATTCCTGTCTCACCAGACCTGGGAAGAGGGATCGCAAGATCGCTGGCGCGGGAGACGCCTGCCGACATTCACTGGGTCTGTAGTGAACGCAACTGGCCCGATGTACCCAAATTGGGTGATCGCCGGCAATATTGTGATCCTGTGTGACGGGATCGACGCTGAAGAAGCACTGACAAGATGCGAGGAGATGAAAGAAGGTTTAAATCCCTAGCTAGCAGAAGATCCAACCATGATCAGGATATTCCTGGCTCGAGTCATCGCCACGTACCGTAAAGCGTTCCCCGCATCAGATAATAAATCTGTATTACAACTAACACGATATGCCCAGACAGCATGTGGCTGTCAAACACAAGAAAGCCCCGGATTTCTCTGGGGCTTTCTCTAGTTCGGTTGAAATATGGAGGCGACGGGCGGATTCGAACCGCCGAATAGAGGTTTTGCAGACCCCCGCCTTAAGCCACTTGGCCACGTCGCCTTATATATTTGATTGTGACTCGATTATATAAATGGTGCCGAGGGCGGGACTCGAACCCGCACGTCCTTACGAACACTACGCCCTCAACGTAGCCTGTCTACCAATTTCAGCACCCCGGCAGGAGTGAGTATCACCACGAGCCACGTACCTGTATTCAATTACCTCGCAAAAATATTATGGCAGGAGCGGAGGGATTCGAACCCCCGACCGCTGGTTTTGGAGACCAGTGCTCTAGCCAGACTGAGCTACGCTCCTGCGAGGAGCAAACAACGGGCAAAAAGAGAAAGGCCGCTGATTACCCGCAGCACTCAATCATACCTTGATGAGTACTGACCGGACAAACAGCGGCCTGCCATTTTTTCTCTTATGGAGAGACAAAACGCTTAGAGAGCGTCGTCGTCCCTTTCACCTGTTCGAACTCGAATCACCTCAGATACAGATGAGACGAATATCTTACCGTCACCTATCTGACCCTCTTCACCTGTCTTCGAGGCCCCAAGAATGGCCGATACAACGGCATCTTTCATATCGTCCGTCACCACTGTCGTGATAACCGTCTTGGGTAGAGCCGCGCGAGTGGTAGTGGTAGCACCTCTACCGGTGAATACCTCCACGCCTTGCTGCGTACCCTTTCCCGTCACGTTTGACACGTGATAACCGCCACAGCCTGCATCAACCAGAGCTTCGACAACAACATTGACTCGCTCCGGCCGAACTACTGCTTCAATTTTGATCATGATCATGTCTCCTACTGCGTGATCAATCCTATTCGTCGATCAGGCAGGTTGTATGAATGCTTAGTCAGCTCCGTCACTGACGTATCCACGCTCACCGTGGAGCGATACGTCGAGTCCAGTATCTTCATCTGCTTCATCGGCCCGGAGACCCAGACCAGGTATTACGTCGAGAATCTTCAATATTACGAAGGTCACGATGAATGAGTAGGCGATGGTGGCCAGAACGGCAACTACGTTATAGCCCAGCACTGTGGCATCGCCATCGATAAGTCCAATCCCACCTACCGCAAAGATACCCGTAGCCAACGCACCCCAGATTCCGCCAATTCCGTGGACGGCCATTACTTCAAGTGCATCATCAAATCCGAATTTATGTCTGATGCGAACTGCGTAGAACGTCAGTACCCCGGCACCAAGACCAACTGCGATGGCACCCATCGGACCAACAAAACCAGATGCAGGGGTGATGGCGACAAGGCCGGCGACTGCACCAGTGGCTGCTCCAACTGCGCTCATTTTGCCCGTGTGAATGTGGCCAAGGATGACCCACGTAACCAGAGCCATTGCGGCAGCAACGTTTGTTACGAGGAATGCACTGATGGCGAGTCCGTCGGCTGCAAGACCTGAACCGGCGTTGAAACCAAACCAGCCGAACCAGAGGATCCCGGCACCAAGAATTACGAACGGAACATTGTGGGGTTCTACACCACGATCTACGCCACGACGCTTACCGACTAGTAACGCTGCTACAACAGCTGCGATTCCTGCGTTGATGTGAACGACCGTACCACCTGCAAAGTCGAGCGCACCCATTTCGAACAACCATCCGTCACCAGCCCAGACCCAGTGAGCAATCGGAGCGTAAACAAATGTAATCCATGCGACCAAGAACACGAGATAAGTCGTGAACTTGAACCGCTCGGCTATTGCACCAGTAATAAGTGCTGGGGTGATGATGGCGAACATCATCTGGAAGATAGCAAACAACATTGCCCCATCTTCTGGATTGCTCGAAACGTCTTTGAATCCTAGGAAATCGAAGTTGCCAATCCACGGGCCGCCTTCTCCGAAAGCAAGGCTGTAACCCCATAAAACCCAAACTACGCTGACCACACCCATTGATACGAAGCTGTACATGACAGTGTTTACAACGTTCTTACCGCGGACAAGTCCGCCATAGAAGAACGCCAACCCAGGAGTCATAAACAGAACGAGTGCGGATGCCATCAGCATCCACGCTACTGATCCAGAATCCATAATTACCTCTCCCCAAACTAGAACCGCTTAACAAAATACAATGTGTAATCTAAGTCCTAGATGTTTCCGAAATGTTGCAGAGAGGTGACACACTGGTTACACATCTAAATTGAGGAGTTTTTGTTACGCAAAGACTGTTCGAACCAAACGGTATGGGTGATCATGTTCTCATCATGATTATCGACTCTCACTGTCACGCATGGGCCATGTGGCCTTACCTGCCCGCTGTACCAGACCCCGAAAGTCACGGAACCGTCGAACAGCTCATACACCAGATGGATACCAACGGAGTCGATCGAGCCACGATTGTCTGTGCCCAGATATTTCAGAATTTCAATAACAACGACTATGTGGCTAAAGCCCTGGAAAAATATCCTGAGCGACTAGAACAGTTTGCGGACGTAGATTCGATGTGGTCAGACACATACCACCTGCCAGGTGCCGCATCAAGACTTGAAAAAGCTATGGAACGCTGGCCAATGAAGGCATTTACACACTACGTTGCTGCCGAGGACGACGGCAGCTGGTTTAATTCAACGGATGGTATCGACTTCTTCAATGTTGCGGAGCAATCAGGGCTTATTGCCAGCATCGCAATGTCCCCGCATCATCAACCAGAGTTGCGGAAAGTAGCGGAACGACATCCGGACCTCGACATACTATGCCATCATATGTCCGGCCTGAGGGCCCATGGCAATGATGCGCGCACCAACCTCAAGATCGTGACCGAGTCAAGCAAGCTGCCAAACATGTTCCTGAAACTCTCAGGGTTTCACTATCTTACGAACACCGAGTGGAATTTCCCTTATTCTGATACCCATTGGGTTTACAAGGAATGCTACGAAGCGTTCGGTACAAATATGTGCTGGGGGTCAGATTTTCCTGTCGTAAAAAAATCTATGACACACCTCCAATCTATCGAAGCTTTCCGGACTCATTGCGATTTCATCAGTGAACCTGACAAAAAAGCCATAATGGGGGGCACCTTAAACGGCCTTCTGGATAAAACCCGTTCGGTAAATAAATAGACCGAACCGATCACGTACTGACCGCTTTTCGACCAAACGCGTATGAATGCGCTAAAAATAACATCGGTGACAAGATAATGATCAACATCGCGATCACCCGATGAACCCTTCCTATGGGTGTAATTGAAATCTCATCAACCATAGACTCAACGAATTCTGAAGCTGAATCTGATGCTTGAGCAGATTCGGCAACCTCGCTAGTATCAGCTGAAGCTGGCTTGGCTTCACGAGATTCAGGGGGTTGGGTCAACAACCTGTAAGTTGGCGTAGGTTCGGCGGATGGGGTGGGTGTCGGACCTGGTGTCGGTTCAATATAAAGGTCAGCGCCTATCGACTCGCGCCACTTATTCTCCAGCTCAAGAATGCCAAAGCCGTATACCGCGTCCAGCGCGTCATTAATATCCATACCTGTCCCTAATACAGAAAGAAGCTCAGACATTTTTTCTGTTCCGAACTCATCAATCATGTACTTGACCACACTTCGACCTTGACCATACGCGACCAGGGTTAAATTGGGGTCACCAGGAAATGAGCGCAGGCTTTTCAAGGGAATAAGACGATCTGTTCCTACAGCCCACTCCAGAAATCGCTCATATGAAATTGTTTGATCAAGATTGCCGTATTCTGCCAATCCCTCATTCAGCCAGAGTGGTACCGAACCCCGTGACCCCGCTGCCCTCGCTACAAGTATATGAGTCATTTCATGAGTGGCAGTTCCGACATCTGAGCGACCGGCCAACACAAGAACCACGCTCTCCGAATCAAAAGCCTGCCCTTCCGTGATTAACTCACGACTGCTGGCGAGACTTTTTGCAACTACCGCCTCAATCATCTCAGCATTATTGTTATATAAAACCATAACAATAGGGGTTTTTGTATCAGCACCTGTCACCTCTGCCATGAGCTCAAGTGACTCAACAGCCGCTTTTGCAAGTCGTTCGGCCCGCGTACGCACTGGACCGTGATACAAGATAGTTACTGTTCCAACAGTGACTTCATCCCATTCAAAACGAGCATCATCGAATCTCCAAGTGTCAGGCTCAGTAAAGTACGAATCACCGTTTTCATCAATAATCTCAAACCAGTACTTGATCATCGAGCCAGGGGGAATGTATCGGTCATTACTATTAGTTCGCTGAAACCACTCCCCATTCACCACCGGCCTATTTGACTGGTCAAGATCAAGATAAGCATATTGCGTGGTGCCGCGACCTCCGACCTCAAAGGTGACTCGGATATCGTCAATGCGAATTTCCGACTGGATTTCGATCGTAAATGTCAGCCCGTCAGGAAACTGCGACTGCACCCCTGAACCTGTAACCGTGAACCGTTCAGTACTCTGGGCATGCCCGTTCCTCAAACCTGTTTCGGCCACGCCACCCAGAACTCCAATCGTCAAAAGAGCAATTAACCATCTCGAATAAAGTACATATGAAAGTATTACAGTTCGATTCAAAGTGCTTCCCTATTTACAAACATTTGAACTGCCACTTATCAGACAAAGCCAATCAATGATTTAGACCAGAATTTCAATAAAGGATATGCTGGCTACCAGTTATTCACTACCAATTGCCCGCCAGGCATCAACAAATCGCCAAATAGCGCTAAGTGGTGTCCCGACTCCGAGAATCCAAAGAGAAACCATCGGGTATCCAAGTAATAGGCAAACCACCATCACTACCACTCGTTCGGGCCGCGTCAGAAATCCCGCAGTGCCCTTGACCCCCAAACCTTCTGCACGCGCCCGAACGTAGCTGACCATAAGCGAACCCGACATAGCAACAATCGCCAGCAGCACACCAAATTGATCAGCATCCGTGCCTGAAGCGTAATACATCGCCAGACCGGCAAGAATCGTTAATTCAGACACACGGTCAAACACGGAATCCATCATAGCGCCACGTTTGCTAACACGGCCTGTCGCCCTCGCTATCCCACCGTCCAATAAATCAAAAATTGACCCGCACAAAACGAGGATGCCAGCTATAAAGAATTCTCCTTGGTACACGAAGTATGCGGCTATAAACGCAATCCCCAGGCCTAGAGCGGTGGCAACGGACGGAGTGAACTTCAGTGCGATCAAAAACGAGACAGCAGGACGTTCGAACCACTTGGTTATCGAGCCCCGCAGTCGGTAGCGGAGCGATTGAAGGTCAGCCAACTTCTACCAGCCCCTGTAGCGTGCAGGTGGAACGAGCTTTTTATCACTAATCTCTCGATAATATCCAAGCACACTATCAGCGACTCGGTCCCACCGATACCGATCAACAGTAGCTCTTCCATCAACCCCGAGTTGCGCACGTAACCCAGGATTATGAATAAGTTTCTTTATCGCCTTAGCCATCGCTGACTCATCTTTGGGGGGAAACATCAGTCCTTCTTTACCATCCTCCATAACCGAGGCAAATCCCGGTATGTCAGATGCTATTATCGGTGCTGATGCGGACATCGCTTCGATGATGATGAAACCAAAACTTTCTTTCCCTGTATTAGGTGCCAGGAATATATCGGCGTTTTGGTAAAAGCCAGGTAATTCATCATCAGTTACAGGACCAACGAACACGACATCATCAAGTGAACGTTCCCCCATTATTCGATAAGACTCGCGATCAGGAACACCTCCACCGACAACAATAAGCCTTAATTTCGGATATTCCCATTTCAGCAACGAGTACGCCCCAAGAGCGTATCTCAATCCTTTTCGTGGTTCGTTAACTCTACCAACAAAGACCATGTTTATAGCCTCATCCTTCATAACAGAAGGTTTAGGTAAGGGTGTTGAGAAGCGATCAACATCAAGTCCATTTGGAATAACTCGATAATCACCTTTGAAATACCGGTTAGCAAAGTCCTTCGCTGGTTCGGAAACAGCGATTCGACCATTCAGCCGAATAGCACCACGGTTCAGAATTTTCTTCCAAATCATATATCCGTTACCACGACCCTCGTTATAAGCATGAAAAGTGCCAATAGTCGTGGAAGGTGAAAACCTAGAAGCTGTTAGCGCAAACATCGGCATGAGCGGCTCATGAATATGAACAATATCGAACTGCTCGTCCTCGAGCATATTCTTGAGTCGCCATTCGTGCCAGACAGAAAATGAAATCCGTGCTATCGATCCGGCCGTTGGAATTGGCACCGATCTTCCGAATGCATGGAAATCAACATCACCAACATCTACGGCGGGTTCTTCACCGGTACAAGGCGCAAGAATTGAAAGTTCATGCCCACGTGCTTGCAACTCTCGACTTAGCGAAGCAATGTGCCGCTGGACCCCACCCGGATGGGTAAAATCGTAAGGAGAAACTTGTGCGATTCTCAATTGTCTACAACTAAACTCCAAAAGAAAAATAGACACAAAAACAAACTTGTTAGCCATGCCATTCGAAATTCAGCCAATCATATTAGTTTCTAACAGAGAGTACTAGTCATTTCGAATCATCACACACAAGAAACCTATGAGGCATCACTTCCACTAATATTACCGTCGGCAAAATCCTGAACTGCACGTCTGGCATCATCGTCTCGCATTTGAATAGGCGGTGACTTCATAAAGTAAGCAGATGCAGGTTCAACTGCGCCACTCACACCCTTATCAAGGGCTATCTTGGCGCTACGGATGGCATCGATAGCCACACCGGCCGAGTTGGGGCTGTCTTCAACTTCAAGCTTAAGCTCAACGTTTAGTGGCTGATCGCCCCAGGACGTACCTTCAAGTCGAATGTATGCCCATTTACGATCTTCCAGCCACGGGACATGGTCAGATGGGCCAATGTGAACATCATCAGTTGGCAATTCCTTTTCAAGCTGTGATTGAACTGCATTGGTCTTAGAGATTTTCTTCGATGTAAGGCGAGATCGTTCTAACATATTGTAGAAATCTGTATTGCCACCGAAATTTAACTGATAAGTTTTATCCAGACGTACCCCACGGTCTTCAAACAACCGTGCAAGCACCCGGTGAACAATAGTGGCTCCAACCTGCGACTTAATATCGTCACCTACGATAGGTAGTCCACGATCAGCAAACCGCTTCTGCCAGTAAGGTTCCTTTGCAATAAAAACGGGAATGCAATTCACAAAAGCACATCCGGCAGCCAAAACCTGCTCAACATACCACTTAGTTGCCTGTTCCGAACCCACAGGAAGATAGTTGATCACCACATCAACTTCACGTTCTCGTAGTATCCCAATAATGTCAGATGTCTCACCCGGAGCCTTCTCCACAATTTCATCGAGAAATTCTCCAATACCGTCATGAGTCATTCCACGGTCAACCGTCACACCCATGTGAGGAACTTCATGAAACTGGAGAGCGTTATTATTTTTTGAAACAAGGGCTTCTGAAAGGTCTTTCCCCACTTTTTCACTGTCAACATCAAAAGCGGCAACGATGTTGACATCACTCAGAGCATATCCACCAAGAACGTTATGCATAAGACCAGGAATGCTCGCAGAACCTTCGTCGACCTCACCGTACTTATAAAGTCCCTGAACCAGCGAGGATGCGCAGTTCCCCGCGCCAATAATCGCAACATTAATTTTGCCCAAGATCCAGCCTCCATTAAAACCGAAAAACATCATTAAAATGAACAACGCACAATCGCCGTGCCTTTTGGTTATGGCAACTTTGGTGAGAGGCGTCTAAACAGCCTAAATGTTGGCAATCAAACTTTTCAAGAATATCTTCGCCAATCTGGGCGCATTGTTCTTAAATGTTCTGCCCTGCAACCTTCTCAGGAAATTCCAACAACTCGATATAAAGGAAAAAGTAAATCACAACAACGAAGACATATGAGATTCAGAAGATCTTCCGCCGTTTTGATAATCAAGTCCTAACTAACACACACTAGTGAGCACTTTTATCAAGTCGTCTCCATGCAAGTAGGGCCAGAGGAGCCACAAGCAAAGCCAGATTACCGATACTCGCAGGACCACCTTCACGTGCGCTACAAATACCACCACCTTCTTCTTCTTCAACCGCAGATGTATTTTCAACAATAGCTGTCGGCGCAATAGCTATCGGAGTAGGCGTCGGAGTAGAAGTCGGAAGCATAGTAGGGGTAGGAGTAGGGGTAGGAGTCCTTGTAGGCTCAGGAGTAGGGGTCGGTGTGACTGTGGGCACAGGCGTACTTGTTGGTTCCGGAGTGCTTGTCATAGTAGGCGTTGGAGGAACAGGTGTCGGAGTGGGCAGCGCCGGGAAGACTAACAAAAAATCGTCACGGGGTTCTCCATTTACAAATATGTCTGATTGTATTGCCTTAATGTCGCCAATGAAAAAGTTCACGATCTGCCCATCATATTTTTCCAGTAATGGATCAACCGTTAAAAAGTACTGGCCACCGAACACTGAGGCTTCCGCCGTCACATAATCATCGATAACGGCGTAAATCGTAGTTCCATCTGGTGGCGGAATCGAACCGGCCCGAACCCTACCTTCATAAAAAGTCGGAGCCAAAATCAACGGCGTAGGAGTTGGAGTTGGTGGAACCATAGTAGGTGTAGGTGTAGGCACTGGAGCTGCACCAAACTCAATATTCAGCTCTCTCAATTGTGGAAGTTCCCATTCGAGACCGTAGGAATTATCAGTCAGATTTATGTATACGAACGGTGAGGTTTGTAGAGCTTGTACTTGGTCTTCTAACCAAAACGTAATATCTAAACCAATATACTTTGAAGGAGCGTCGACTAAAACAACATACTTGTTTTCACTATGATCGCCGACAATCACTGGTTTTGATTCCCAGTCATCAATCTTGGCTTTAATGGCCAGCCCGTTCGGATTAAGGTCACCGGCTATGGTTACCGTGCCGTGCAAAGTTACAAAGGAGGCAGCTGGCATTGTGCTGGGATCCCCATCTTGGGCTGTAGCGTGTCCAGTAAGCCCCGAGGCGAGACCAGCAAGTGCGGCAGTAGCAAGCAACATCCCTAGCAGTCTAGCCTTCATGTCCGATTCTCCAGTTGCATTAGCGTTTTCATAGAACAAAGAACAAATGCATTAGCAGAACGCCCCCCTCCCGAACTATCGGAAGGGGGGCGCCCGTTATTACTTTTCTATCTCTCGCAACGTCCTTACGGAACGATGTGCGGGAGTCCTCCATTGGTCTGCGGGCTGATGAACACCCAGACACCAGAACCAATAGTCATGTTGTCTGCTGTTACCAGTTCACGGAACTCGGATGAAACAGTGTTGAATGTGTACGCTCGACCGTTATTCACGGTGTTGAAGTACGTACCAACTGTAACGGCCGTAGCTACACCAGCAGCGTTAGGTCGTTTCAGTGTGCCATTCTTGTTGCCCTTCTGAGTTTGCGACCTGCTCTGGTCGACCACTCCAACTAGGTTCCAACCGTCGCCAGTTGCAATCGTAGTTAGGCCTGGTCGAGCATCACCTGGCGCAGTAGGACCGTCAAGGGCGATCGTCTGATCTTCGAAATCAGATGTCTCGACCCAGTATCCGGGTCCTGCCGTAACAGTCGTTAGACCATTGTCGGTCTGGGACACAAACGCACCGTCAACCTTGGAAGCAATTCTCCACGGCTGTGCAGGCGTGGTTGCATCGTAAGAGACAACCTGTTTGATGCCAGCGTTCGAAAGAACGGAGTCAACAGCTGTGTCGGTCGGGTTAGACGGGACAGAAACTGAGTTCCATCCAGCGAACAACTCGACAACAAAGTCTTTTCGTGCACTCTTGGTGAACGTAGTAGTAGTTGTCAGCTTATTACCGGCTGCATCCACAGTCTTAAGGACGTACGTGTGTTCGCCATCAGCGAGCGCATCTGCAGGCTGATAGAAGAAAGTCTTGTTGTCAGCAGAGGCGATAACCGAGTCTGTAACCGTTACCGCAGTCGCGGTCCCGGCAGCAATCGTCGCCTCAGAGACCGTAACACTTGAATGTTCGCCCCCTGCAGCTGAGAAGTCCGTCGTCAAGAACGGGTTGGTCTGAGTCGTCGTACCAGCATTAGCAGGTGTTGACGTACCAGCTGTATGTATTAAGTCCAACGTGTAGGCCTTAGTGTGGACAGGTGGACTTGCCGTAGTCGGCTTGTTCGACGTCGTGGCGTTACCAGGTACGTCGGTCGATACAACCTTGACTGCCCTGAACACTGCCGTGTCGGTGTATTTCACCGCTGACGCTAACTTAGCTGCTTCGAGCTTCCACGTGTTGCCACCCTGTGCAACAGCCAGAACACCGTTATACACAACTCCGGTAGTTACGCCTGAGTCTGCACCGGATACACCAGTTGAAGAGATGTCAGTCACCGTAACCAGAGGCGGACCTTGTAGGTTCTCATCTGAAGTTATGGTAATTGTCATCTTGTCAGCAGTCAGCGTAGCAGCGTCTTCGGTACCAGCAGCACCAGTACCTGAGCCACCTGCGGTGGAAACAGTAATAACTGGAGACAACTTATCGAGAGCGGTTTTAGTACCAGCGCTTGAAGAGTTACCTGCCAAGTCCTGAACTGTACCAACGAGCTTCACATCTGGCGTGTCGTCAGACGGAATCGCCGAATCTATGTCTAGATAGACGACATCATCTTTCACGGTGACAGTGGCAGGTACAAACGTACCGCCAGTACCATCGAGAACAACCGAGAAGTCCGTAGCTGCAACTGAGTCTGCGTTCAACTTACCGTCGAACGTAACTTTGATCATGTCATTTACGTTAGCTTTAGCAGTACAGCAAGCCAGCGTCTCGTCGAATCCTGCACCAGCTTCCGCCAAGGAAATCGAAGGAAGTACCTGGTCGATTCTAATCGTGTGCGGCTGGTTACCATGTCGACCACCACCGGTAGTGTTACCAGCTAAAACAGACGCTGTTTCCGCGTCGGTGTAGCCGTAGTTACCAGCCAGGTCAGAAGCTCTAGCCTGGAAGTCAACTATGTGGTCGGGGTTAGTTTCGCCGTTTGGCAACGTACCTGTCACAGTTTTGCTAAACGAGAACGTCTTTGTCCCGTCAGTAATTCCTGTGAGAGTGACACTCTGAAGGTCCAATGCTTCCTCACCACCAGTGGCGACATCAGCAGATGTGTCAGAGGCACCCGGAGTCAAAACGTGGACAGCGTTCGCTGCGTCAGCGTTATTGTCGACCCTAAGCTCGAACGAGCTAATGTCAACACCAGATTCGTTGTCAGTAAAGGTTCCTGAGAAGGTTGGAAGTCGGCTTTGGCTCGCCGTTCCATCCGTAGGAGCTGTAAATGTCAACGTCGGTGTCGTTACATCGATGTTATAGGTTGCGGAAACAGAAACATTTGTAGCCGTACCGCTTGTAACAGCATCTACGTAAGCAATGGTGATAGGTCCAGCCGTGGCCGGAATAGTAGACGGATCAGCAAGTGTCCCTCTAGTCTCATCTAGACATAACGCCGGGTTCCAAACACTGTATCCCCCACGAGATGCGTGGGCTTCGGCAACGCTTGGACAGTAGTTACCACCGGTTCCTTTGGTGACACTCGCAGTGCGTTCTTTCACCTGGACGTAACCTTCAAACCGGCTTGAGTTGAAAGCAGTCTCCGTGAGAGTAACTACGGATCCCGTGGTGTCAACAACACTCTTGACCGATGCGGTTATCACATCTTTGGCAGACGTCTGGTATCTAAAGTCCACCAGGTTGGTGGCCATCGTGCCACCACCGATGGATACGTCAATTACAGGTTTCTTGGTAACACCATCACCTGGCTCGTTTATCACGATGTTCAGGCTGGCGGTAACCAGAGTAGCCGTACCCGTTGAGTATGCCTTAATGGTACTTGCGGCACCAACGATAGGTTGAGCAACATTTTCGAATGTGACACGGACCTGGTCACCAACAGCCAAGAATCCGGAGCCGAAACCCTGGATAACGTTGTCGCTGGCCAACCAGGCGTCATCTAAGTCATATCCTGTGCTGTTACCAGTACCGTGGTCTGACGTGACGTCGACGGTCGTGTTTACATCAGCGTCCAATACGGTAACGATGATGATGTCAGAGTTAGTCGCAATGTCACGAGCGCTCGTGCCAGTAGTAACTGATGATGCGTAAGTCCCATACACCGTGGTAGCGGTAGTACGCGCTGTATCACCGGTCGTAGCGGCCGTCGGGCTGCCTGCTTCCGTAGTCAATTTCGTGAATTGATTGGAAACGTGCACCTTACCATCAACTGCCGCATCTGCGGAGTTAGTAGAGAGTCCTACAACAGCTACTGCAATTAACGCGATAAGCGTCAATCCAGAAAGCAATTTCGCTGAAAGCTTCACAGCTTCAGTCCCCCTTGATCCTCGTTTTTTGCCACAACAATGGCAGAAGGCTTAAGAAAATATCTTCGGCCATTGCCCGGTGGTATGAAACCCGGAGATCTCAATTATTTTTTTTCTACCGCTAACTGCGGAAGGATTGCCGATTCCGTTTTTTTGTCCAGTGAGATACCCGCCAATCGGCGCGCGAGTCCGCACTTCGGAACAAATCTACACGATTTAACCATCGTATCGATCGCGATGTCAAGCCATTCAATGCAGCCCAATCACCATTTTCAACCTTCTAATCAAATCACGGATCTAGTGCATCGAGTGAGAACTCTAGCATTTGAAACGGATCCAATCGAAAATTGTCAAGGCTTACCGAACAACTAACACCCGGTCCCATAACAATATAAAAGGAGTTTGCGTTACCAGAGAATTACATGTTAAGAACGGATTTCATCGATTATTTAGAAACTCGCAACGGATATTACAAGATTATTCAGATTTATCTGGTTTAGTAATCGACCCCAAAAACTCGTCATTTGTTTGAGTCTTTCCCATACGCTCTAGAATTCGTTCTGCAGCCTCTGTCGGGCTGTTCGAATCTTGGCCGATGATTCCCATCATCCGACGAAGTAACCAAACCTGCTTGAGTGTAGCGTCATCTTGAAGCAATTCCTCGTGACGCGTACCGCTACGCTCAATGTCAATTGCTGGCCAAAGCCTACGCTCTGCCATTCTTCGGTCGAGGTGAAGCTCCATATTACCCGTACCCTTAAATTCTTCATAGATCAGATCATCTAAACGTGAGCCAGTATCAATCAACGCCGTAGCAATGATCGTGAGACTCCCTGCCTCCTCACAGTTTCTCGCTGCCCCAAAAAAGTGTTTCGGTGGGTACAAGGCATTAGGATCCATACCACCCGATAATGTTTTACCACTGCTAGGTACCGACAGGTTGTAAGCGCGCGCGAGGCGAGTAATACTATCCAATAGCACAACAACGTTTTCACCACTCTCAACCAGCCGCCTCGCTCTATCAAGCGCAACCTCTGCAGTGCGGCAATGATCTTCTACAGGTTCGTCAAATGTAGAACTAAAAACCTCACCCTTAATGGTCCGACGCATATCAGTAACTTCTTCAGGGCGTTCACCAATCAGTGAAACTATGATGTAAATTTCGGGATGATTCTCAGTGATTCCCGCAGCGATCTGTTTCAGCAAAACCGTTTTACCAGCCTTGGGCGGTGCAACTATAAGCGCCCGCTGACCTTTCCCAATGGGAGCCACCATATCGATAGTACGAGTGGCAAGCTGTTTTGGAGTAGTTTCCAATTTCATTTGATCGTTAGGATAAACAGAAGTGAACTGGTCGAATTTCGGGCGTTTAATGGCCGTTTCGGGATCGTAACCATTCACTAGCTCAACACGTATCAGACCAAAATATTTTTCCCCTTCAGAAGGCGGACGAACCTGTCCCACAATCATGTCACCCTGACGAAGACCGAATCGACGAACCTGGCTTTGGGATACATAGACATCTTCGCCAGCATTTCGCTTGTCAGAGATACGCAAAAATCCATACCCATCACCAAGAAGGTCTAGTATCCCTGCACCTACGAGTTGACCGGCGGCCTCGGCGTTGCTTGCAAGAACTTCAAGAACCAAATCAGTTCGCTGAGTTGGAACCTTTTTAATGCCCATATCGATAGCCATTTGCCGCAACGCGTCATTTGTTTTGGCACCCAGATTACCCAGATCGGGCAGTGTACTCTCATCAACTTCAAAATTATCTTGTGGAAGCCCACTTGGCCGTCCACCACCTCTGGGTCGTCGTCGGTTAGATCTTCGACGATTAGAACCTCGAGATTGTGTGCGGGATTGCGTAGTCAGAACAAGTTCCTCCTGCTAAATGCTTGGGTAAATTACTTTAATTTGCGTACTTCAATGATGAATCAATAGAGACACAATCATGCGTACCAAAAGCAAAAAATAGATTTAAGAAAAAATTGGGTGAGTTAGAGAGTTACGAAAATTGTCTATTTTGGTAAAGGGTCATGCCCTGATAGGCCAATTGCCGTGGACTCTGAATTTATGTGGCTCGCATTAAGCAACAACCCAAGCAGCTCATCGGCTGGAGTTCTCACTCATTTGAGCAGATATCTACATCCTGTAATGAGGGAAGCCAAATCGCCAAAAATTCACAATTTACTGTGACAGGCGAAGACGAAAATCAGAAAAGTTCCTAACGCAGTTCGTTTCCTGTTTCAACATATGTTATCAAAAAGATTAAGAAAATTTCCAATAACCTGATGAATTTAGTGGTTACCAGAAAGATATATCAAGAACTTTCCTCTTCAAATAGATCGTGCTGTCCACCTTCTCTAAGAATACTTTTGCAAACTTTAACAAACTCATTGAATAACGGATGTGGCCTTTCTGGACGCGAGGCAAATTCAGGATGAAATTGGCTCCCAACCATAAATGGATGCCCAAATACTTCGGCTACCTCTACCAAAGATCCATCTGGCGATGTTCCTGAAGCTACAAGCCCAGCTTCTTCCAATTGAACCCGGTATTCGTTATTGAACTCGTAACGATGACGATGTCTCTCATGAACTGTTTCTTGCCCATAAGCGTCATGCACTCGGGTTCCTCTTTTCAAAACGCAGGGGTACGCACCGAGCCGCATCGTTCCCCCCGTTGAATGAAGTTTTTCTTGACCAGGCATAAATGCAATCACCGGGTTTTCGGCTTTAGGATCTATTTCCAGTGAAGTCGCGTTTGAAATGCCAAGTTCATTCCTAGCGTACTCAATGACCATTATTTGCATTCCTAAACAAAGACCTAGGTACGGGACACGGGTAGAGCGAGCATAACTAGCTGTTGCAATCATTCCCTCCAGACCACGCTTGCCGAATCCACCGGGGACAATAATTCCATGCACCGATCCCAGTACCTGATCTAAATCAGCAGTTTCAAGGTCTTCAGCAACTATCCAGTGGACGTTAATCTTGCGGTTGTTGTTTAGACCAGCATGATTTAAAGCCTCAACCACAGAGAGATAAGAATCTTGAAGCTCAACATATTTTCCAACTAGAGCGATATCGACCTCAGACCGTTCTTCTTCGTCCACTTTCACGATCACTCGCCATGAATCAAGATCAGGTTTGGTTTTCGGAAGGCCTAATTCTTCTGTGAGAATATCTCCCAATCCTTCAGCCTCAAGATGGATAGGAACCTCATAAACACTCGCTAACGTTGGAAGGGAAATAACTGCATTTTCTGCAACGTCACAATATAGCGATATCTTCCGGCGTTCACTTTCATTAACCGTCTGGTCGGCTCTACACAGAATTGCGTTCGGCTGGATACCCATTCCACGGAGTGTGTGAACACTGTGCTGAGTCGGTTTTGTTTTAAGCTCTCCGGTAGCGCCAAGATAGGGCAGTAATGTCACATGAATGTAATACGTATCCTCGCTCCCAACAGCATTACGAACTTGACGAATCGCTTCAATGAAAGGTTGTCCTTCGATATCACCGACAGTTCCTCCAACTTCCACGACAACCACATCGGCTTGCGATTTTTCAGCAAGTCGCAGCACTCGATCTTTAATCAAATCGGTTACATGAGGTACCGTTTGAATCGTACCGCCCAAATACTGCCCAGCTCGCTCGTTAGAAATCACTTCAGAATAAATCTGTCCTGCCGTGACATTGGAGAGCTCCGTCAATTCCACGTCGATAAAACGCTCATAATGCCCAAGATCAAGATCAGTTTCACTACCGTCAATAGTTACGAAAACTTCACCATGCTGATAAGGAGACATAGTTCCAGGATCTACATTCAAATACGGATCCAACTTAAGAACCGAGACCGCCAATCCACGACTTTTCAACATGCGCCCAATCGAGGCTACGGTTATACCTTTACCGAGGGAGCTCACGACCCCACCTGTGACAAAAATAAATTTGGTCATGAATCTGATCCGCATGCATTAGCACAGAAAGGTTCAGATTTTGTCACTAGTCGGGATAAATATAAGGGGACACTAAACCGTCTGCCTAAGCAGGTAAACATGGATATCGAAGTAACCCCCGATATATGGTCTCGACAGCTCTTTACAGAGATTTCAGGCTTCCTCGGGCAGGGCTCTCGGACTTAAAATAAAGTTGTCCTTTACAAAATCACCCTACACGGGGTTTGATTCTAGGCAACGTTATTTATAGGTGTCAAACAATACAACGCCTGTTTAGGTGCGTTTCATCGAAACATCATGTATTTGCCCACTGCTACACTCCTTTCATCAAAATAACGCAACAGCTAACTTTGCACGTATGTTGAATGCAAAAATAATGATGCCTTTCGTCAGCTATGGCAGTGAAACTGAATAGTGTTACCAAGCATGAACCCTCTCAATAAAAAAGATGTCGAGCACATCGCCAAACTTGCCTACATAAAATTGTCCGAAGAAGAAACAGAAAATATGAGGATGCAACTTTCGAATATCCTGAGCCATTTTACTTCGCTATCGGCCGTGGAAACCAATGGCATCGAGCCTACCGGGCATACTACTGACTCAAACACCATAATGCGGAACGACCAGCCAGAGCAACCACTTGATCAAAATGATGTTTTAAAAAACGCTCCTGACCGAGATGGCGAGTTCGTCAGAGTGCGTCCTGTGTTGGAATAAACCGAAACCTCGAATGATGACACAGACAATTAACTCAGATATGCATTTCTCTTCAGCACGAGAACTTCGGTCGAATTTTGACCGTAGGGAAATCTCTTCTCTAGAGGCAACTAAAGCAACTTTAGATCGGATCGCTTCACTTGATCCGCTCTTGAACGCGTTCATCACGGTTACTCCAGAGAACGCGATACGAGACGCTAAACTCGCTGATCAACGACTTATGGGAACAGGTCAAGAACCGACCAGATTGACCGGGGTACCGGTTATGGTCAAAGATAATTTTTCAACTAAAGATGTTGAGACAACTGCTGCTTCGAAAATATTGAAGGGGTATATCCCACCGTATGACGGAACGGTCATTAGTCTCTTGAAGCAAGCTGGCGCTGTGATTCTGGGTAAAGGGAACCTTGACGAATTTGCAATGGGCTCATCAAACGAAACTTCAGCGTTTGGGCCTGTCCACAACCCGTGGGATACCGAACGAGTTCCAGGTGGAAGTTCAGGTGGGGCAAGTGCAGCCGTCGCCGCAGGTCAATGTTTCATGGCGTTTGGCTCCGATACGGGTGGCAGTATCCGACAACCCGCAGCTTTTTGTGGAGTCGTTGGGATGAAACCCACCTATGGACTTGTGAGTCGTTTTGGCTTGTTGGCTTTTGGCAGTTCACTTGACCAGATCGGACCTTTAACTAGAACTGTAGCTGATTGCTCAGACGCGCTGAACATCATCGCTAACCAGGACCCTCGTGATTCAACTTCAGTCAATGCGCCATTTTCCGATTTTGGTCGAGAGCTAAACATGGGTATTGATCAAATGAATATAGGGGTTCCCAAAGAATATCTAGTCGAGGGAATAGAACCAGGGGTCCGATCAGCTTTCGAGACTTCACTTGAGACATTAGAAAGCCTTGGAGCTAATATCAGCGAAACATCTCTTCCGCTAACAGACCATGCCCTCGCTGTTTACTACATCATTGCACCATCAGAAGCATCTGCGAATCTTTCTCGATACGACGGTGTAAAGTACGGTCTCGGGTCGTTAAATACCAGCAACTCAGCACAAGCTACAGAATCCACTCGAGGTGAGGGTTTTGGAGATGAAGTGAAACGTCGAATACTTCTGGGCACATACGCACTATCAGCTGGTTATTATGATGCGTTCTATAAAAAAGCCCAACAAGTTCGTACACTAATACGACGTGAATTCACCGACTCTTTCCTTAATTTCGATATCTTAGTCACCCCAACGTCCCCAAACGTAGCTTTTAAAATAGGTGACAAAATCGATGATCCTTTTCAAATGTATATGAATGACGTTTGCACTATCCCTGTAAATATTGCGGGCTTGCCATCTATTTCCGTGCCAGGAGGCATGTCGGAAGGCCTACCGGTAGGGCTGCAATTCATCGGTCCACAATTCGGCGATACAACGGTGATAAAAGCTGCTGATGCATATCAACGAGCAACCACTTGGCATAAAAATCACCCACTAATTTAAACTCCATTGACCATTAAATCTTTAAACTTAAAAAGCACGCATGCAACGATTCTTTTGGTAGCTATCGCTACGTTAACGTTTATAACAATTGCCTGCACTGATGATGACATTGAACCAACTCCTTATGATCGAGAAGATTTCACAGCGCTCGATGGACCTCCACCTTTCCCGATAATATTCGGCGGCAAGTTTACTGTGAACGGTAATCCAGGTCCGGCTGATCAAACGATTTATGCGGAATTCATCCATGGTGGATCACCCCTTTCTACAACTTTCGAAGGAGAGTATGTTCAGGTAATTCTTGGACCTGTAAGTAATGCTGATATAGAACACGGCGTAATAAGTTTCTATTTGGGCAGCCGAGATGGGGACCATGTTAAAGCCAAAGAGACTTGGATTTGGGATCAAGTCAACGTACCCACAAACCAACTCTTAGATCTAACTTTCTCTCGTCTTCCGGAAAGTTAGAAAAACAACCATGATTAGAACACTCAATGGCAAAACACCTAAAATTGACCCTACAGCATTCGTCTCAGAGTTTGCATATGTTGTTGGAGATGTAGAAATGGGACCAAATTCAAGTATTTGGCCTGGTGCCGTAATTCGCGCAGATTCAGGAAAAATTGAAATTGGTGCAGGGTCTAACATTCAGGACAACTCAGTGTTGCACGCAGACGCCGATGCGAAAATCGGAGACAACGTGACGATAGGTCACGGGGTTGTCTGCCATGCTCAGATGATCGGAAATGGCAGTCTTATTGGAAACGGTGCCACATTAAATGATGGTGTCATGCTAGGTGATAACTGCCTTGTCGCCGCGGGCAGCACCGTTGTTGAAAATTCAGAATTCGTACAAAACTCTTTAATCCGTGGAACACCAGCTAAAGCCATCGGGAAGATTCGCTCACGACATTCAGAGTTAATGGAAAGAGCCGCAGCATTTTACGTAAGTCAGATCGCCGTCTACAAGTCATCTGATCTCGGTGATCCCAGCACTTCGACTGCCTAGATGTTGGTCCCCTACATACGTTCGGGAGAACTCATCCCCATTAAAGTTAATGTTCGCTTCAAGGCTATTTGCGCAGCTTCTACCAGCTGCAATCGTGCTTTCGATATCTCGACATCCTTCTTTTCAGAAGATACGACTCGGCAATGTTCGTAAAATCTTTGAAGAGATTTTGCTAATTCCATAGCAAAGTGGGGTAAATGATGCGGTTCCATTCGTTCAGATGAACGTTCGACAACCATTGGCAGTTCAATAATTTTTCGGATGAGTTCCAATTCCTTGGGGTGTACCAACAAATCAAGATCAGCGGAATCAAAATTAATTCCCTTATCCCCTGCGGCTCTCAATATAGAAGCCATACGAGCGTGAGCATATTGCACGTAATAAACCGGGTTCTCAGACGATTGTCGCTTCGCTAATCCCAAATCGAATTCCATATGCGATTCAGGCGACCTACTCAGAAACGTAAATCGACAAGCGTCAGATCCAACCTCGTCCAATAACTCTTCTACCGTCACCATAACGTTATTTCTTTTGCTGAATTTCAGTGACTGGCCTTCGTTCTTGAAATTCACAATCTGATTCAGAATAATCGTCAAACGAACAGGATCTAGTCCAAACGCCTTGAGCAGCGCGTGCATCCTGGCAATATGCCCATGATGATCGGCGCCCCACACATTAATGACCCGATCAAATTTTCTCTCCATAAATTTCTCATGGTGATAGGCGATATCCGTCCCAAAATATGTCGGATCCCCATCACCGCTGCGAATAACAACAATATCCTCATCGAGCCCCAGTTTCGTCGCAGCAAACCATTGAGCACCATCACGATCTACAATCAAATTGGAGTCCTTTAAAAAATCCATAACCTGATCAAATCGACCGCTCGAAATTAATTCACTCTCATAAAACCACTGGTCATAAAAAACGCCCAGCCTTTCCAACGTATGCCGGATCCCATCAATTGTCCTTTTAAGTGACTCCGGAGCAAGGTCAGCAATCGCGTCAGCTTTTTCTTTATGGACAGCATCATCTCCTAAATCGTTTAACAGATCTGAGGCTAGCTCGTTCAAATACTCGCCTGGATATGCAGGGTCTGGAAGTGGCTCATCGCGCCCGGATGCCTGCATATAACGTGAGTACAACGTGTCGTAAAACACTCGCATCTGGTTACCGGCATCATTGACGTAATATTCGCGTTGTACTTCGTAACCTGCAGCTTCCATAACATTCGCAAGACTGCTACCGATAACTGCACCGCGTGCATGACCAACATGTAGTGGGCCTGTCGGATTAACACTTACAAACTCTACTTGGACACTTTTACCTAATCCTGAATCCACAGCCCCAAACTTTTCACCAAGGCTTCGCACAATATTCACCTGAGACTGCAGCCAGTGCATGGACAATGTAAAGTTGACAAAACCCGGGGGAGCAGTGGAAACACTTCCGATCATTTCATGCTGCGGCATAGCATCCACGATGGCAGCTGCAATTTGAATTGGAGGAACTCGCATAGTACGAACCAATACCAGTGGCAGGCTTGTGCTGAAGTCACCGTGCTCGGCTAACTTAGGGCGCTCGATCTTGATGTCCACTTCACCGGCTGCGGGCAAAGCACTAGTGGCCTGGGCCGACTCCAACGCTTCTGCAACCAAATTAGCGAGTACCTGTGTAATCTGCATAAGTAGTTCAGACTAGCACGACCCAAAGCTCTCAGGTCTATACTGCCGTATAACTGAAAAATAATATTTCGAGATCAATATCTTGCCACCTAAGAACAAACAACAGCAATTATCTAATGAAATAACTAAGCAAGACCTACCTAATTCCGTTGAGGATATCGACGAAATACATGCTTTCAAAAAAGAGGTGCAACAAACCTATTCGGTGATTCGCGCAATTGATACAACTGGATTTGAACCAGCATCGATTTTCATACCGACAATTTCGCGCCGAGAATCACAGTAGATTGACCAAACATCTTCCTAATATCGAGTACCAATCGATAACCGAAATAGCTCCACGGATACAAAGTGGAGATTTGTCTCCTGTCGACTTAGTCGACTCTTTGCTCCGACGAATTTCTCGACTCGAACCATCCGTAAACGCTTTTCTCGAAGTATGGAGTGATTCAGCGCTAACAGCAGCTCATCTGGCGGAAGGCGAAATTAAGTCAGGCAGATATATCGGACCACTTCATGGTATCCCCATTGGACTGAAAGACTTGATCGACGTAGCCGAACGCAAGACTACTGGCGGCTCGAAGGTACTTGCGGACAATATAGCTAATTCAGATGCCACGGTAGTCAAACGTCTAAAAGCAGCTGGCGCGATCCTGATGGGAAAACTGAATCTAGTTGAATTTGCCTTCGGGACAACAGGATTGAACCCTTATACCGGCGATGTAAAAAATCCATGGGACAAGACTCGAATCACTGCTGGATCAAGCTCAGGTTCAGCAGCTGCAGTAGCATCCGGCATGATCCCTGGATCTCTAGGATCAGACACAGGCGGATCGATTCGAATGCCAGCATCTGTTTGCGGGATTGCTGGTCTGAAGCCTACCTACGGGCGCGTTCCCCGAACAGGCGTCCTTGATCTCTCTTGGAGCATGGATCATGTCGGACCTATGGCACGAACGACAGAGGATTGTGCTTTATTGCTGAATGCCCTTGCTGGATCAGATAGTGATGACCCAACGTCATATCCAGGACCCGCAGAAGATTTCACCTCGGATCTTAAAAAAGGATTAGGCCTAATCCGAATCGGGGTGCCAACCAATTATTTCTTTGAAGATCCAGTAGATCCTGAAATATCAGAAGCAGTGCTCTCTTCGATTAACATCATGGCTTCGAACGGAGCTGAAATCGTTGAACTCTCAATGCCGTGGGCAGACAAAGGACGAGCAATTAATCTAGGTGTGATTCGACCAGAAGCGGTTTCAGTCCATGAGTTTTTGATGGCCGAGAATAGGAATCTATACTCATCAGACCTAAGGGGGCGCATCCAATCAGGATGTAGTATCACAGCGATCGACTACGTCCATGCGCAGCGCGCAAGACAATGGTTCAATCACCAAATGTCCGAATCTATGGAACAGGTCGATGTGTTGATCACACCGTCCGTTCCAATTCAAACCCCAACTATAAAACAATGCAGATCGGACAAAAATGGGGAAGCAGCGAGCCAACTTCCCATGTTTACAAGTGTGTTTGATGTCACCGGACAACCATCACATTCGATACCCTGTGGATTCACCGGCGGTGGTATGCCAATTGGAATGATGATCACCGGACATCCGTATGATGAGAAAACCGTTCTCAGAGTAGGCAATGCATTCGAAAAACTAACCCATTGGCATCAACGTGCACCCGCAGATATCGCAGCGATAAATTAATTAACTTGAAATCTAAATACACACCAAGGTCAAAGCGAAATATTAGCCGTTACATAGATCGGCGATCCACATTACCCCAACGCGGATTCGCGTGCATCGGTTTAGATCGGCCCACTGATGGCGTCAACGTAGGCCACGCATTAAGAGCCGCACTGGGATTCTCTGCTCGAATGGTAATTCTCAGTGAAAAAGACTCCTCAATAAACGTAAGAAAACTATCAACTGACCCCGGTCGCGCATATAGACACGTGCCAATTATAGAAGTACCAGATATTTTTGACGCTATGCCACACGATTGCACTCCTGTAGCCGTCGAAATTACTACCAATGCTAAGGATTTAACCACATTCGCCCACCCAGAACGGGCTTGCTACATATTTGGCCCGGAAAACGGTTCAATAAAACCTGAAATTCTTGAAGAATGTCAGTACACAGTAAAAATACCCACAACGATGTCACTAAATTTGGGAATGACCGTAAATATCGTCATGTACGATCGCCTCGCAAAAATGACCAGAAGCCGATATACGTGACCAATTCGCAGAACCAAACTCCTTCAAACTCAACGAAAACCCGAAAAAAACGTTTCTATGGTTGGAACATTGTCCTGGCATCAGCTTTGACAAACGGCTTCGGGGGATCGATACATTGGCAGGGTTTTACCGTTTTTTTTATCCCAATATCGCAGAGCCTAGGACTAACAGCGGCTCAGACCGCAATGCCATTTGCTCTGTCTAGGGCTGAAAATGGATTGACCGGTCCCATTACAGGATGGCTTCTCGATCGTTACGGTGTTCGCAGACTGATGCTAATCGGTACCATCATGACCGGAGTCGGTTACGTTTGGCTATCTCAGACTAGTACTTTTCTCGCATTCCTTCTGGTCTATTTATTCGTAATATCGCTAGGATCCTCTACCAGCTTCATGCAGGCTTCTACGACGGCCATAAACACGTGGTTTTCACGCCACCGCGGTGTCGCCATGTCCATCAACAGCGCTGCATTCAGACTCGGTGGAGCATTCATGGTCCCGCTACTTTCAGTCGCTGTGCTTCGATGGGGCTGGGAAACCGCAGCTTTGTGGGTAGGTATTGGAATGCTAGTGTTCATAGCTCCATTAGCTTTCGTATTCAAACGATCCCCTGAGTCTATCGGTGTAGGTCCTGATGGTGATCCACTTAAAGAATCAAAGTCATACGACAAGAATAACCAAGGGGAAATTCAAGATAGCGAGGACGAATGGACTGCCAGACAGGCCATTCGCACGAGAGCTTTCTGGACATTAGCTCTGGGTACTCTTTTGAGGATGTCAGTGCACGGAACCATATTCGTCCATTTTGTTCCGATCCTCGTTTGGAAAGGTGAATCCCAGCAGATGGCAGCAAATCTCATCGGCCTTTTAGCATTGTGCTCTGTACCTATGATTCTTTTCTTCGGCTGGCTGAGCGACCGAATAGGCAGGCAACGACTTTTAGGTGGGTGTTACATTTCCGCTGGATCCTCACTGCTCCTACTAAATGTAGTTGATGGTCCGTGGCCGATATTTACAGCGTTATTACTGTTTTCAGGGACTGAGATAGGTTCTGGCCTGAACTGGGCACTTGTAGGTGATTTGTTTGGACGTAAGCGCTACGCATTCATCAGAGGGTTGCTTTCACCGATCTACAACATCGCTTTATTCACAACGCCTGTTGCTGCAGGCTGGATTAAGGATGAAACGGGATCCTACGAAATAGTGCTTTTGAGTGGTGCAGGTTTAATGATCGCTGCAGCTTTGACGTTCCTATCAATAAAAAAGCCAAACCACTCCCCGGATTTGGCTCACGAATGACGAAAAAACGAAGTCTTATACGGATATATGGTCGGGGCGACAGGATTTGAACCTGTGACCTTTGCACCCCCAGTGCAATGCGCTACCGGACTGCGCCACGCCCCGACGATCCAAAGATAACATCGATCTACTTGTTATAGATCGTAATTTTACGTCTTAACACGTCGCAAAATACATGTGCGACTAACCCACTGGTTGTTATAATTTTGGTCAACCGGAATCAACGCTTTGCATCTTGATTCTTATACGGTTCCAAACACGATTCCCGACGATTGCTTCAATGCCTAAAGAAGAATCCACGATAACAAACATACGGACACTTCTAGTTCACGCTGAAACGTTACAGAATCGTGTTCAAGAGATTGTGAGGCGGCTTTGACCTGCCTGACTTGCAACGTAAAGTTGAGTCCCTTGAAAAAGAAGCTAGTGAACCTAGCTTCTGGGAGAATTCAACAAACGCTCAATTGAAAATGCGAGACCTTGCCGTATTACGCGGAGAAATCCAGACTTGGTCTGACCTATCTGACAATGTCTCCAGCACCGTTGAGTTGTTTGCTCTGGCAGTTGAAGAAGACGATGAGACTCTAAGCGAGCAACTGAGACATGACCTGGATGAATACACACAATCAGTCAACGCTTTAGAATTTGAGCTGCAATTAAGTGGTGAGTACGACGACCGGGCTGCAATTCTCTACGTCAAACAAGGAGCCGGTGGAGTAGATGCGCAAGATTGGGCAGAAATGCTACTCAGAATGTATACAAGGTGGGCTGAACGACGAGGATTTGGCGCCGACGTGCTGGACTTCACTCCAGGTGATGAAGCTGGAATTAAAAGCGCCACAATAAAAATAGACGGCAAGTTTGCGTACGGTTATTTGCGATCGGAAAGAGGTGTACACCGTCTGGTCAGGCTCTCACCCTTTGATGCTGATAACCGACGCCACACAAGTTTTGCGCTAGTCGAAGTTCTCCCTGAGGCAGACGAATCAGAAGAAGTCAAAATCAAACAAGATGACCTTAGGGTCGATGTTTTTCGTGCTAGCGGCAATGGTGGTCAGAATGTTCAAAAGAACTCAACCGCTATAAGACTTACACATTTGCCAACTAATCTTGTAGTTGCGGTTCAAAACGAGCGTTCTCAAGCTCAAAACCGCGAAGTAGCGATGCGAATTCTATTGTCGCGACTCGTAGACTTAGATATGCAGAAAAAAGCTGAAGAACGAGCGAAATTAAAGGGAGAACACGTTTCAGCAGAATTTGGAAGGCAAGTTCGTAGTTATGTCCAGCACCCTTACCAAATGGTAAAAGACCATCGTACTGACTTCCAATCTAATGATGCACAGGCCATCCTTGATGGGGATTTAGACGAACTTTTAAAGTCGTATCTAACCTCTCAAATGGAATCTGCTTCAGCACCATCCAACGCAATACGATAACCGACGATAAAGCAATCGATGTAAAAAGCCAATAATTGGCCTAACAAAAGAAAATCATGACGAGTAAACAATTGAAATTAACACCAAAATTGTTGATGGGCATGGTCGCAGGGCTAGCCTTTGTGATCGCCGTCGCTTGTAGTGGCGATTCTGAATCGACAGCAGATGAAACACTGCCCACTTCAACTCCTCCACCAGCACGCGCTGCAAAACCTAATATCGCTCCTGAATTACAAACCAACAAAGACGTTGCAAGCGATACTGGTGACGCTACTCCACGCCAAGGTGGAGTCTTCAATACATTATGGAGCGACCCTCCGACTATCGATCCCCATCTTGTCACAGACGGAACCTCCTACGGAATTGTGATAGAAGTATTTTCTGGATTGGTGCGTCTTGGGTCAGATACCGTAAACCCATTTGAACCCGATCTAGCTGAATCATGGTCGGTCCTCGAAAATGGAACGGTCTACGAATTCAAACTTCGCAAAGATTTGAAATTCTCAAATGGTGATCCAGTGACAGCTCAAGATTTCAAATGGTCTTTTGAGCGGGCCGCACATCCCGACACAGCGTCGACAGTCGCTGAAGAGTTCTTGGGGGACATTGTAGGAATTAAAGAAATCGTCGAAGGTATAGCAACAACAGCTGATGGTATCCAAGTCGTCGATGAACGAACACTTCGAATTACCATTGATGCGCCAAAAGCCTATTTCATCGCCAAGCTGACTTATCCTACAGCTTTCGTTCTCAATAAGAATAACGTCGAGTCTCTTGGGAGAAAATGGACCGACGAACCTGTAAGTACAGGCCCATTCAACCTGAAAGAGTACCGAATCGGTCAACGCATACGCCTAGAGCGAAATACCAACTATTGGGGTCAAGTCGCCTACCTAGATGAAGTGGTTTACAACCTTGCTGGTGGCGTGTCCATGGCAATGTATGAGAACGATGAGATCGACATAACCAGTGTTGGGCTAGCAGATCTTGAACGCGTCCAAGACCCTACGGAAGATATCAATCGTGATCTTGTCGAAGTCCCACCAAATTTTGCTGTGTCATATGTAGGTTTCAACATAAAAGAGCCCCCATTTGATGATGCCGCTTTTAGGCAGGCATTAAACCACTCCGTCGACAAACAGTTGATAGCAGATCAGGTTTTCTCAAATCTAGTAAAACCAGCGTATGGAATTATCCCTCCGGGATTCCCCGGATTCTCCCCCAATATCAAGGGACTTGAATTCGATCCACAACTGGCTAAAGACCTTCTCGCTCAATCCGCCTATGCAGATCCAAGCAAACGCCCTCGAATCATTTTGACCGTTCCCGGCACTGGGGGCTCACCAGGCCTAACCACAGAAGTAGTTGCGGATATGTGGCGTCAAAATTTGGGCATCGAAATCGAGATTCAACAGGTCGAGTGGGCAACTTATATCCAAGATCTCCACCGTGGAAGATTACAAGCGTGGAGTGGCCTTTCCTGGCAGGCTGATTACCCAGATCCTCAGACATTTATCGACGTTCTATTCCGGTCCAATAGTGCGATCAATTACGGGGGTTACGCTAATCAAAAAGTTGACGAATATGTCGTTTCTGCCCAAACCGAACAGGATGCAACCAAACGAGTGAAGTTCTACAACGATGCAGAACAGATCGTCGTATCAGATGCGGCATGGTTGCCACTATGGTGGGGTGTAGACTCAAAAGCGCTCGTCAAGCCATGGGTAAAAGACTACGTGTTTTCATCCATGACAATACCGAAATTCAAAAACGTATGGATCGATAAACAGTAATTAGCTTGTACATTCCAATTACATAAATACATGACTGGGCACAAGTAAAATAACGTCGCCAGGACCCACTAATTTATTCGTGAACACTTATTTCGTTACTGTTCAAGCCAGGACGATCACCTAACACGGGGAACTAAAACCACCGATGCTGGTATACATTCTCAGGCGCTTGCTTTGGACGCCTGTGCTGCTTCTTTTGGCGGCCTTCTTTGTATTCTTCATGGGAACTGTGGCTCCGGGAGATCCTGCTGAGCTGCGATTAGGTAATCGTGCTACCCCAGAAAGGGTAGATAGGCTTAGAGAACAACTTGGATTAAACGATCCGTTGCCAATCCGTTACATGCGCTTCATTGGAAACGCGCTAAAAGGAGACTTAGGAGAGAGTTATGTTTTCCAAGGCAAAACAGTAACTTCCCTGATAGGCCCACGATTACTAGTTTCAGTGCAATTAAACATAGCTGCCTCCATCGTTGCGCTTAGTGTTGGATTGCCTCTTGGGTTTTATGCAGCAAAACGCCAGGGTACAAAAACTGATCCAACGATCCTGATTTCAATGCTAATCCTGTACGCGATGCCTGTATTTTTTACTGCGCCATTTCTTATATTGTTCTTCGCCGTCAAACTTCACTGGGTACCAGCATCCGGTTGGAACGGAATGTTTTCAACCCAAGTCATTCTTCCCGCACTAACCATCGGGATTCCAGGTGCAGCAATTTTTGTCCGACATATGCGAGCCAGTACCCTGGAAGTAATAGGGCAGGAATATATACGAACTGCTCATGCCAAAGGAATGTCAAACTTTGTGATCAATTACAGACACGTCGCACGAAACGCGTTTTTGCCAATACTGACGTTACTCGGGTTCACGTTAGCAGGTATTTTTGGCGGCTCACTAATAGTGGAATTAATATATGGAATTCCAGGAGTTTCAAGACTTTCGCTTGACGCAATATTCCAACGCGATTTCCCTGTCCTCACTGCACTAGTACTACTTGGATCTCTAATGCTAGTACTAGCGAACCTAGTCATAGATATTGCCTATACCATCATCGACCCGCGCATCAGGCTGAAATGAACAAAAGGCGAGTAACATGAACACAGATTCAGTAACAAGTGAGCTTCAAGGCTCACGAAGTCACTGGCGGCAAGTCTGGGCAAATTTTCGCCGCCGCCGACTCGCTTTTATAAGTTTAGTAATTGTAGCTATCATCTACCTGCTCGGAATTGTTGCTCCTTTGATTCAGACTCATGACTACCAAGAGACGAATATAGGTAAAACTCAACAAGGACCAGACAATGAAAACTGGTTGGGCACCGACCGATTGGGTCGAGATATTTATACCCGAGTAGTATGGGGCATTCAAACAACCGTCATCATCACTGCCACGACACTTATCACTGGAAGTCTTTTTCTCGGCGTAACCATGGGCTTGATGGCTGGCTACTTTCGAGGTTGGATCGATGCAGTAATAATGCGTATCGGAGAGGTTATTTCTGCATTTCCGGACATCTTATTAGTTATCCTGCTAGCTGCCACACTCCGACCCAAAATCGTGGAATTAGCGCGCGCTATTGAGGATTCCACCAACATAACAGGCCTAGTCAGTTCAGGTGTGGTCGACTATCTAGTTATAGGAGTAGCCCTATTACCTCTCAGCTGGTTCGGAATGATGCGTTTGGTACGTGGACAGGTGCTGGCTCTTAGGGACGCTGAGTATGTTGAAGCCGCACGTGCTATAGGAACGTCTACACCCAGAATACTTTTCCGACACATACTCCCAAACGTAGTTAGCCCGGTCATTGTTTCAGTCAGCTTCGGTATCGGTGCCATTGCGTTATCCGAGGTTGTTCTAAGTTTTTTTGGTCTAGGTGTTCAGCCACCACGTCCAAGTTTGGGTGTGATGATTGGTGAGGTAACGGCGCGTGGTGGCGCCAGTGTTTCGGTTTTACGAGACCATCCTGAGCAATTACTTGCACCGATTATAGTCGTATGGCTATTGATATTCTGCTGGAATATCGTAGGCGACGCCCTCAACGATGTATTCAACCCTCGCGCACGCTGATTCAGACAATAGAGCTACTACGTCACCGCCTGATTACACGGAAACGTAGCCCATCTCATATCAATCGTAAAACCTTTACTGATACACGGTTACGAGTCTTCATTTTTTCGACTATACAAACTACCGTGTATCCGTTCAAGTGTAGCCTTACACTCACATATCAGGAGAGATAAAACCTTAATCACCCCGCCTATTAGCTAATGTCCTAGCTGTCAGATTATGCAAAGTTTCGTGCCCTGAAAAATGACGTTCGAGCTCACTAACCATCTCCTCAAAAAAACGCCTCCTAGATCGTGGTGATGTGCCAGCTATATGGGGCGAAAGAAATACATTAGGTAGTTGGCGAATCCTTGAGGCTGTTGGGACTGGCTCGGGATCAAAAACATCTAAGCATGCTGTAAGGTCACCACCCTCCAGCCGCTCTATTAACGCGGTTGAATCGACTATCGCCCCTCGAGATACGTTCACAAGAACTCCTCCAGACCTGATTCGATAAATCTCATCCCTACCTAGCATCCCACGAGTTCTGGGCGTAAGCGGAGCCAAGCAAACAACAACATCAGGTTCAGACAACACAAGATCTAGGGATGTCAATGTAAACCCGAGCGAACTCGCTAATTCGAAAGGAACATAAGGATCATGTACAAGTAAATCCACATCAAACGGCTTCAAGAACTCCATTAATCGTCGACCAATGTATCCGGCACCGATCAACCCGACCGTCTTACCTGTAAGTTCCTCGTTATGAGCGAATTCCTTAAGCGATTCCCTTTGCTGAGGAGCTCCCCACTCCTCACCAGCAATCATCTGCCTGAAATGAACTCCGGCATTGCGCAAACCGATCAGAATCATGCCCAATGCCCATTCTGCAACTGGATAAGAAGAACCGTGTGTCGTATCCACGGTACGAATTTTTCTAACCGAAGCAGCCTCAACATCGATTCGTTGTGCGAATCGATCCCCCTCTAGTTCACCTACCAACGACAATCTTTGCGACACATCGAATACCAACTCATCAACTCTGGGCGAACCATGGCAAACTATTAATGCGTCCAATCCCTTTGTAAATTCTATAAATTCAGACTTAACTTGATCTGAAGTTTCTGGGGCAGTATCCCAGCTCGTCTCTTCATTAAATTCTTTCCATTGAAAATCGGCAAATTGTCTAAGACGATCTAAATCAACCTTAGCTAAGTAGGATTCGTATACTGCTTTATTACAGGCAATTCCTACCTGCGGAAGATTCCTAGCCATTGAACGTTCTCCAAATACGTGGGTTGAAGCGAATCATGTACAGCAAGCCATGAGATGAATTTCGCCTTTTTGCGATGCTACTATGATCCAATTAACCATAAAAGTATGGACCAGCATTCATCATTGGAGCATCTCTGTGAGTTATTTTCAATCTCGACGATCCGCCATAGTAGCTCGAAAGGGAGCAGTCGCCACTAGCCAACCACTTGCAGCCGTTGCAGGACTCCAGATTATAAAAGACGGAGGGAACGCTGTTGACGCAGCTGTTGCTACAGCAGCGGTACTTAACGTCGTCGAACCAATGTCTACCGGTATAGGTGGCGATATGTTCGCTCTTATATGGGATAAAAACGAACGAAAAGTTATGGCCCTAAATGGATCGGGGCGCCAGGCGGCCGCGGCCAATGTCAATGACGTTCAAAAGGCTGGGTTCGATTCAATCCCAAATAACCTTGAAGGAAGCCAATTTGCCGTCAGTGTTCCAGGCACCGTGCATGGTTGGGAGACGGCACTGAATACATACGGTCGAATGAGCCTGAAAGAAGTATTAAAGCCTGCCATAGATTATGCGCTAAAAGGCTATGCTGTTTCGGAAGTAATTGCGCACAATTGGGGCTCGATCGAAACACTAAATAAACTCAACTACAGGCCCTCTGGACAAGAACTGCTCCCAGGAAAATTTGGAGGGGCTCCAGAGTACGGGGAGGTAGTTACTCTACCTGAACTGGGCCGTACTTTACAGATAATTGCTGAGGGTGGTAGTGAGGCATTTTACAAAGGGGAAATTGCTAAAAAAACCGCTGCCTTCATTCAATCTGAAGGCGGCTGGCTCACAGAAACGGATTTAGCAAACCATCACTCAGACTGGGATGAAGCCATAAGCATCAACTATCGAGGCGTAGATATTTGGGAGTGTCCACCCAATGGCCAGGGGATAGCGGCCTTAGTAGCACTAAACCTTGCCGAAGGTTTTGAGATCGCTTCTATGGGTGCCCAATCAGCAGATCGATATCACTTTTTGATCGAATCAATGCGGCAGGGATACGCTGATGCATTCCAGTACGTTGCCGACCCTAGAGTGGCGGAGGTCCCGATTGGCCCATTACTGAGCAAAGATTATGCCAATCGCCAACGCGCACATATATCGGATTTGTCAACGAATCCTAACGTTTCCTACGGAGATCCAATGGGTGGTGCGGATACTGTGTACCTCACAGCAGTCGATGAGGAAGGCACTGCCTGCTCACTGATCAACAGTCTGTTCAACGGATTCGGTACCGGCCTAGTTGTACCCACTTTGGGTATGGCCCTGCAGAACAGAGGATCCTTATTCTCTTTCGATCCGAATCACCCCAATTATCTTGAAGGAAATAAACGACCGTTCCAAACAATCATCCCTGCCATGGCCACAAGGGAGGATGAAATGTGGCTCAGCTTCGGCGTGATGGGCGGTTTCATGCAACCGCAAGGTCATCTACAAGTTGCATCAAACATGATCGACTACTCCATGGATTCACAGGAGGCGCTAGATGCTCCTAGATTCAAGGTAGAAGTTGAAAGTAGTCAGGACGTGTTGGTCGAAGAAGATCTATCTTCTGGCACCGTCAATGAACTTGAAAAACGAGGCCATACTGTCCGAGTAGTATCAGGATACGATCGAGGAACCTTCGGAGGCGGTCAAGTGATATCACGTAACCCGGAAACTGGCGTCCTAACCGCAGGCTCCGAACCACGTAAAGACGGTGCAGCGGTTGGCTGGTAATCATCTTCTAAGATTCAGCATATTTCCAATGAAAACGCCAGCCAATCGATTTAGGCGGTTATGATTTGCAGAAAATATCCATATAGAATAATACGGATATACCAAAACTATTTAGGAATATATAAGAAATATATGAACTTACGGGTCAAGGATGTCGCTGCCCAACTAAACATCAGTGAAAAAACCGTATACAAATGGCTTCGTGATGGTCTTCTTCCAGCTAGGCGAATTGGTAAGACGTGGATCATAACTGAAGAGGCGCTGCGCTCTGTCAGTACCCCTGCAAGCCTCAGACCTGAAAATGACGCAATCAGTCCAACGCCGCAACGATTAATAACAGCTGGCTTCAACAAGTTAAGCAAGGATCCACTAAAGGTTGAACCACCTCATTCAGAAGGCGAAACTCTAAATAAATTTGTCGATATCCTGGCTGGTGCTACAGATCAAGGATTAAACAAAATTCTAGGACCAAGAAGTTCCGATCAAAACACAATACAAACTATATCGTCCTCGCTTGAAGCAGCAGAAGGTGAAATCCTACTGCAGGGAATCGGCCTCAGAGAGTTTTTTGGGGAGAAAAGCTATACAGCCATTCTCCGACAAATGTCCTCAAATAACCGAGCTGTTCAAGTCAGAGCGATTCTCGTCAATCCCGTTAGCGAGTTTGCACGCGCTAGAGCTGTAGCAGAAGATGGGCTACAGTTCGAAGACGAAGGACAATTTAAAAGTGGTCCTTTATATAACGACAGTTGGCGTAGCTTAAATGTCATCGCTGATCTAAAAAAACAGTCGGAACTAAGAAGCCGATTCGGAATAGACGTCAGATTTGTTGACCATTGGCCATCGGTTTACATGGTTATGACAGCCCAATCAGCATTCATAGAGACATACCATTTCGGGAAACCCAACTACGCATTGGATGGCACATCCATAGACGGATTAGTTCCTATGTTCCATTTCGAATCGTCCAGTTCTTACGCACAGATTCTTCGTCAACATTTCAACTACATTTGGTCAGGATCGAATCCGCACATAAAAACCTTCTCGCTAGGAGATATAGCAGAGGCCATGCAAGTGGTTTTTTGATCGGCGAACCGTCGGACACCTTAGTAACGCGTCAGATCAAAAGAAGCTTGATAAAATCGCATTAAATTGACTGTTGATGATCGTTAATTATCAATCAATGTGTTGCTTAGGGACCATAATCGTACGCTCATCAGGGAGACCGCTTTTTGTCACCGCCACACGCGCAGTCGGTTCAAATTGTTTTACGCCGAGTTCAGTTAACAACCGCTGCATTTCCGTGCTCGGTTTTCCTAATTGTGAATCATAGCCAGATGGCACAACAACCTTCGGCTCAAGATTCCTAATAGCATTGGATAATTCATCTGGTTCTAGACCTTGGGATTCTGTGTTGATTATCAGGACATCAACCTTACTAATTTGTTGAACAGAATGCGCGGAAGGTTGGGAGCCTGGATTGCCCAACGTTGCAACCTGTAATCCATCTGCATCTACTATATAAACGGTATTGATCCTTTTAGATATCGCAGGATCGTCTGCTGGAGTAGCGACCCCCCGAATACTAAGACCTCCAATTTCATACTCCCCCGGCCCGGTCAAAACTTGAAAATCATTCGAAACGTGATCTTCTTCATCCTCACTGCTATATACAAAGACCGTATTTGCATCCTTCACCTTGGTGGGAGATGGCAATTTACCTTCATAATCCACGATAACAACGCCTACTGAAGACCGCACTTCAAATGTAAAGTTGCCGAGCCAACGTATTTCCATGCGAGCGTTCCTTAATTCGGTCAATTTAATCCCAAGTATTAGAGTGATTCTCAGCACTTGGAGACAGATCAATGATCAATTTAACTATGTGCCCGTACAAGCGTCAACGAAAAGCTGTAGTGTCGGCAATAATCGAGATGCAATTCAAGGTAAAGCATCTGACGATTTTTTGGAATCTCCATGAATACCCCAACAAGCATAGAGATACCAACCGCACTGACTCGTGAATAGGCTAGCTGAGCAAAAACAAAAAAATCGACCCATAATATGACAAAAAATCTATTACATATCGCCTGTGATCTACCTGAACGGTATGAAGTAAACAGTAAATCTTCTCAAACCTGATTAAACTCCTGGGGAGGAGAATCAGGTTCATTCATCCGGCAAAGATAGATTTGCCATTGACACTCGGGAAAAATGCATGCTAGGTTCACGAGAACCTATCACTTACCGTGTATTGGATTCGACAAGAATAAATATGCTGGCTCTGTCATATCGAAAAAGAGAGATCCTAAAATTTATCGTCTCGGAACATGTTCAGACAGCGTCTCCTGTCGCTTCGAGCACAGTCGCTCGTTCAACGAATCTCAAAGCCAGCCCAGCGACAATACGCAACGAAATGGTTGCGCTAGCGGAAGATGGATTCATACACCGACCACATGTTTCGTCGGGCGGCGTACCGTCCGACCGTGGCTATCGTCAATTCGTAGCATCTCTAGATCCAGAGGCAACACTGCATCCGACCACGGCAGCACGCATAGATGAGGAACTACAGACCGTCCAAACATACGTAGAAGAATGGGTAAACTCTTCCTCTGAAATCTTGGCTGGCTTGACTGGAACTCTTGCTTTCACCACAGTTCCCCAATCGGCTCCAGCACCAGTGAAAAGTGTTGAGTTACTACGCCTTAAGGAAATGTTATTAGTAGTAATCTTAGTATTGCAAGAAGCAAGTATTTACAAGCAGATCATCAAGCTTGAGTCGCCTCTTACTAACTCTGACATTGAGCGTGCGCGTAATCGATTAAGTGAAGCGATAGTCGATGTCCCTGTGAACAGCCTGCCGTCCCGAGTGTCACACGTCGAAACAGGTTTGGAAAGACTAGCTTTCGATTCAGCTTTAAAGGCTCTAAAACGACACAATAATGGCTCTCCTACAGAAAAACGATTCAGTGGAATCGGTAAGCTATTCAAACAGCCCGAAATGATTGCTAACCCAATTATGGCCCAAGGCGCTACTTGGATTATCGAAGACCCTTTCGCCATATCGACATTAGATGAATATACCGATGAACATGGCACCGCTAGTGTTGTAATTGGTGAAGAAAATACAGAGCAGACACTAAAAAATTTCTCCGTCGTCTTCAGTCGATACGGTACTTCAAATACAGCCGAAGGCATTATTGGAGTAGTCGCTCCCACTCGAATGAGATATGGCTCAGCGATTCCATCTGTAAGTTATATCGCGCAACAACTGAATGAAATAACCATGATGGTATACGGCTAATACTCATCGTCCGTTTGCCATAACTATTTGAGTTAGCTTAGATTCGAATATTCGCTCGGTTTTGAGGCATATCAAGGCTACAATTAATACTGAAGATGAATTCAAAGCCGTAAATTAAACGAAACCCTTATTACCGACTAAGTTACCACTGTTCCTATGACAACCAGTAAACGTGATTATTATGAGGTTCTTGGCGTCACACGTGATGCGACACAAGAAGATCTCAAAAAGGCATTTCGAAAACAGGCACTAAAATTTCACCCAGATCGTAATAAAGAATCTGACGCGAGCGAACGATTCAAAGAAGTAAACGAGGCGTATC
>Ga0315338_1001060_pt1 | contig 40859 bp, 33 predicted proteins | sample ASW8metaG_FD_204518 | JGI IMG/M metagenome (GOLD analysis project Ga0315338, IMG submission 204518) | Ammonia-oxidizing marine archaeal communities from Monterey Bay, California, United States - ASW #8 | ecosystem: Environmental > Aquatic > Marine > Coastal | place: USA: California | collected... | reverse complement strand
CGGTCACGATTACCTATAAAAACCCTGATCTCGCCGACATAGCGGCGATTCTACCGAGCGTCACGCGAACCGGCCACACCACGATCCGCTTCGAATCCGACGACTTCGTCCATGCCTACAAGATGATCCGCGTGCTGTATCGCAACCTGAGCGAATAAGCCCGAATAGAGAATCACACGAAAACGCGGCACCGCTCGCGCCCGCCCGGTTGGTCTCGGCCACAGAAGCGATCCAAAATACGTTTCGTGGCGCGCTGGTTCGCAATAAACTGAATCGTGAGGGGAGGTGCCTGATCTCTGAATCGCAGCGCTTCTGGGAAGATGTCCTGAGACTCGTCGACGACCAACGGGTCGTGCCGATCGTGGGGCAGGAGCTTCTCGCGGTGACTCTGGACGGCCAGTGCACCCGTTTGTACACTCTGCTCGCCCGAGAGCTCAGCGCGGCGTTCGAGGTCGAGTCGGACGCGCTCGCACCCGATGACGAGCTCCACGCCGTCGTCAAGGCGCTCTACGCGCGCGGGATCGATGCGTCCACAATCTACCGAGAGCTTCGAACGGCACTACGGACGCTCGACGAGCTTCCGACACCGGCGGCTTTGACGAAGCTCGCCCAGATCGATGCGTTCAAGCTCTTCGTCTCCACGACGTTCGACGGCCTCCTCGCCCGCGCGGTCGACGAGGTGCGCTTCGACGCGCAGCGCCAGACGCTGACGTTCTCCTACGCACCAAGCGACAAACAGGATCTGCCGCGAGAGTTCGACCGCCTCGAGAGACCCACGGTTTACCATTTGCTCGGCAGGGCGACCCGCACACCGGGCAGCTATGCCATCACCGACCAAGACCGACACGAGTTCCTTCAATCCCTCCAGTCGAAAACCGAAGATGCGCCGCAACTGCTGCTCGACAAGCTCCGGTCCAACGACCTTCTGATTCTGGGAAGCCGCGCCGCCGATTGGATTACCGGTTTTTTCGTTCGAAACACCAGAGGCGGTCGCGTCATCGAGTCCGGTGTCCCGGCAGGTACGAAACGAGAGGTCGTCCTCCTCCAGCACTTCGGCGGAGGTGTCAAGCTCTTCCGAGGGTTAGACGCGATCGCGTTCGTAAACGAGCTCCATACGCGTTTTGGCGCAAGCGCTCCCGGCGACGGCGCCACGCCGCCGGCGGAGGTCACAGCCCTAGACGACACGCCTTCGGGCTCCGTGGTCCTGAGCTTCGCGTCAACGGATCGGGACCATGCGGAGTCTCTCCGGACCGTCCTCGATGCCGCCGGCGTCGACGTCGTCGCGGACCAGGATGACGGAGAGCTCGATGCCCGCACCGAAGGCAAGCTGCGGTCGATCGTAAACGAGAGCGCCGTGTTCATCCCGCTCCTGTCCGCGGCAGCCTTGCCGGCCAAGCGTCGCTTCTTCGAGCCGGCATGGGTCGAGACGATCTTGGAAGCGAAGAAGATCGCGCCGTCGAGTCCATTCATCCTTCCGGTACGGATCGACGACGCGCCCCTCGCCGACGATGCGCTCCCCGAAGAGCTCGGCGAGCTCGAATGCGTCACGCTTCCGGGAGCGCAGGCCGACGCGTCGTTCATAGACACCGTCGTCGCACTCCAACGCCGCTACCGGAGCGCCAGTTTCGTATGAACGCAGAGTCGCCGAACCTCAAGACGACCTCCGGCCTGAGCGACGAGAATCCCTGGCCGGGGCTACTCCCCTTCGGAGAAGAGGACGGGAAGTACTTTCACGGCAGAGATTTCGAGTCGGAGATGCTCCATCGCCGATTGGAAAGAGAGCGCCTGACGATTTTGTTCGCGCCGTCCGGGCTCGGCAAGTCCTCCATCCTTAGAGCCGGTTTGTTTCCCATCCTCCGCAAGGAGAACGTATTACCCGTCTACATTCGCCTCAACTTCTCGGAGGAGACACCGGAGCTCGCGGCTCAGGTGAAAGCCGCCATCGTGGCGGAGGCGGACCGCGTAGGCGTGGAGGCGCCGACGCCCACGGCCAAAGAAACGCTCTGGGAGTTCTTGCACCGAAAGGACGCCGAGTTCTGGAGCGCCAGACATCAGCTGATGCGCCCGTTGCTCGTTTTCGACCAGTTCGAGGAAGTCTTCACACTAGGCGCGCGCGACCTCGCACGTGCGCATCAAACGACGACATTCTTGACGGAGCTCGCCGATCTCGTCGAAGCGCGGCCTCCCCTACAACTTCGCTCACGGCTGGAGATGGAGACGCCCGACCGGCAATCGTCAGAGGCGGAGCGATTTCATTTCGAGCACCACCGCTACAAGGTGCTTCTCAGCCTACGAGAGGATTTCCTGCCCGAGCTCGAGAGCCTCGGAGAGCGTATGGGCTCGGTGGCACATAACCGTTTCAGACTCGGTCGGATGAACGGCGTCGCGGCACTCCAGGTCGTCGGCCAGTCGCCTGAGATCATCGCCCCTGACGTCGGTGAGCGCATCGTCCGTTTCGTCGCCGCCTCGGATAAACATGATGCTCTCGTCGATCTGGAAGTCGAGCCGGCGCTTCTCAGCGTCGTTTGCAACGAGCTGAATACGAAGCGGCTGGAAGATGGCGAAGAACGGATCACGGAGCAGACGCTGCTGGGATCGCAGCGACAGGTGTTGTCGGACTTCTACGAGCGCAGCATCACCGATTTGAGCGAGCCCGTACGTACCTTCGTCGAGGAGAAGCTGCTCACGAGGCACGGCTTTCGCAATCTCGTCGTCTACGACGATGCCATAAGCGCGCCCGAGGTCACGGAGGACGACATCGAAGAGCTCATTCGACGGCGTCTCGTCCGCGTCGAAGAGCGAGGTCGACTGCGGCTCCTGGAGCTGTCTCACGACCTCCTCATCGGCGTCGTCACCGCGAGCCGCGATGAGCGCCGACGTCGGGCCCGCGAGGCGGAGGCCGTCCGCAAGGTCGAGGAGCAGCTCGTCAGAAGTCGAAAGCGAGCGGTCGCGTCTCTGCTCGTGCTCGTATTGGCCATGGGCGCATTGGGCGGGCTCGCCTGGGCGTATTTCGCACAACAGCAGGCCGATGCGCTCGCCGTCGAGCGCGACCGCGCCGAGCGTGCCGCCCAGGAGGCCTCGCGCCAGAGGCAGATCGCGGAAACGCAGCGCCTCGCGGCCGAGCAGCTCCAGCTAGATGCCGAGCGAGCGCGGGAGCAGGCGGAGACGGCGGCTGAGGAGGCCTCGCGGCAGCAGATGATCGCCGACAGCCAAAGGGTGCTCGCGTTGAGCGAACGCCAAGACGCGATGAGCGCGCGTGCCGATGCCGAAACGGCGGCGGACGAAGCGCTCGTGCAGCGCAACCTCGCCGAACAGCAACGACGACTCGCGGAAGACCGCCAAAGCGCTATCGCCGAGAGCCAAAAACAGGTAGAGGAGACCAATGAGCAATTGGTGGTCGCGCTCCAAGAGCGTCTCGCGAGCCGTGACGCCGATGAAGTTCTGGGAGCGCTCGACATTCTCGTCGGGAATAGCCAAGACTCCGCGTCCGTGTTGGCTCAGGTAGACGACGCTTGGTTCGGCACCGTGCCGGACTTCATCCCCCTGCTCCAAGCCCTGGATCGCCTTGCGGACGAGCAACCGCATGAGAAATGGTCTTCGCTTCGAGTCATGCTGGCCCGACGCCTGAGCGCCGTGACGCGCTACCGCGCGCCGCTCCCGTCGTCCGCCGTCGAGCGTGTCCGGATTGGCGGGGCGGGCATCCAAATCGAAGGTGCCAGCCGGCCGGTCCGCGTACCGTCCTTCGAGCTGCAACGCTTCGAGGTCACGAACGACGAGTATCGTCTTTTCGATCCCCGGCACGCTCCGGATGCTCCAGGAAATCACCCGGTGACTCACGTGAACTGGTTCGAGGCAATGGCCTATGCGGCATGGCTTGGGGGAACGCTCCCATCCGAAGCGCAGTGGCAACTCGCAGCCGCGGGCGCCGGGGGGCGCGATTTCCCGTGGGGCGATACTCCACCGAGTCAAGACCTCGCCAACTTCACGCCTCGAGGCGCCCCGCGCGGGACGGCGCAAACACGCGCGGTCGGCTCGTTTCCCCTGGGCGCGACTCCCGAAGGAACCCAGGACTTGGCGGGCAATGTATGGGAGTGGTGCCGTGACGGGTCGAGCGCCAGTCGCGTTCTCAAAGGCGGGTCCTACTTCAACGATGAAGGCTTCTTGCCGTCGTCACGCCGTAACCGGCTTCACCCTGAAGCGTCAGAAGCCGTCGTCGGCTTCCGCGTCGTTTGGATCGCCCGAACACCATGATGGACCACACCAGGATGGGAGAACCCTTGCCTTTTCGTTTGACCTTGCGAACGACCGTAGGCGCGCTCGCGCTCTCCGTTGGCTGCCTGTCGACGGTGCTCGCGCAAGACGATCCACCGCCGCTCGCCATCGAGCATACGCCCGCACCTTGTATGGACACCGACACCTTTCCGCTGATCACCGCGCGAGCGGCGAGTCCCGAAGCCGCTCGATTTACGAGAGGACTCGTCGTCCGCTTCAAAGCGGAGTCTGATGCGGGCTATTACGAAACGTCTTTCTCCGGGCCGGAGGGCGACCGATTTCGCGCCGTTCTGCCGAGACCGATGCCGGAAGCCTCGCGGATCGCCTACTACCTCGCGACGGGAGACCCGGAGCGACGCTCTCCCGAATACCTCGTAAGCGTGCTCGCCGGCGGGTGTCCCGGCGCGGAGCAAGCGCCGCCATCGCTGACGAGCGATATCCGCATCCGGCGCACCGAAGCCGCACAGAACGCGATGCCTCTGTACTTCGAGACGGACGGGCTCCAAAGCGGCCGCGCCATTTCTGGTACGACGATCGGTCTCGTGGCGGGAGCCGCCGGCGGAGCCGCGATCGCCGCGATCGCGCTCGGCGACGACAATCCCCCGAACACCGGCGGACCGGACCCGCCCACGAACCCTCCCGCGCTGCGGGCATGCTTTACCCCGGATCCGATCCCCGACATCTCATCGGGCAACACCGTCCTGTTCGGCGCGGCGTGCACTTCACCGGAAACGGTGACGAGCTTCCAGTGGGACTTCGGCGATGGCGGGACGGGAACGGGCTCGAGCGTCGAGCACCTGTTCATCCCCGGCGGCACGTATACCGTCACGCTGACGGTGAGCGATGGACAACGAATGGACAGCACGTCTCGCCTCGTTCGAGTTCTCGCGACGCCAATCGCGTGTTTCGTGACGACGCCGGACCCACCTCGTATCACGGCCGATCAGTCGATCCAGTTCAACGGGGAATGCTCGGTGGGCGACCGCGATGGTGGTGCCGCGGCGATCACGCGCTACGAGTGGGACTTCGGCGACGGACGCCCCGGGGCCGAGGGCGTCTTCTTGTCCCGGCAGTTCGATCCCGACGTCTACGGCGTCACGTTAACGGTTACGAACCAAGACGGGCGTCAGGCATCCAAGACCCAGTTCGTCGTCGTCGAGGCCGTCGGGACGACGTTGACCAACGGCCGAGAACGACACGCGCGACTACCTTTCGTCGCGACTTGGGAGACGGAGAGCCGGAGCGCTCGCCAAAGCGCACGCATATCATTGAACGGGGCGGAGCTCGCCACCGCGTCGCCCAACGCCCCAGTGAGCGCGTCACTGACCGCCGCAGGCTCGGACAATACGGTCGAAGTGCGTTTCGTCGGGACGACAGGCGCCGGGCGCTTCACGTTCGATTTCGGTAATCCGCGAAGTCCGGGCGTGGAAGGTCTTCGTGTCGAGTCCGGCCACGTCATCGCCCGGTCAGAGCGGCGGATCGTCTTTCAGCTGTCCGAGGAGGCGGGTCCCGTCCTGCGCTTCCGGTTCGGCGTCACCGGCCGAAGCCAATGACGATCACCACCGATATCCAGCTCCTCAAATATCGCAGGACGAAGATCGTCGCGACGCTCGGCCCCAGCTCGAGCAGCGCGGCCGTGATCGAGGATCTGATCGATGCCGGCGTGGACGTTTTTCGCCTGAACATGTCCCACGGGACGCAAGATTCGCATCGCGAGCTCTACGAACGCGTCCGAGAGGTCGCGAACGTCGAAGGAAGGCGACCCACCGCAATCCTCGCCGACCTGAGCGGGCCCAAGATCCGCGTGGGACAGTTCCCCGAGGGCCGCATCGAGCTCCACGACGGAAGCGACGTGACGATCACGACACGCCCTGTCAGCGGGGGCGAGGGCCTCATCCACTCTCAATACGAAGCGCTAGCCGATGACGTCGCAGAAGGAGACGGGATTCTTCTCGACGACGGAAATCTCGAGCTCACGGTCAAGGCGGTCGAGGGAACCGAGGTTCGTTGTCTCGTCAAAGTCGGCGGCACCCTCAAGAACAACAAGGGGATGAACCTGCCCGGGGTCGACCTCTCGACACCTTCGCTAACGGACAAGGATCGAGATGACGCGCGCTTTGCCCTCGCGCTCGGGGTCGACTTTCTCGCGTTGTCTTTCGTACGGCGCGCCGCCGATATCCGCGAGCTGCGCGCGCTCATCGCGGCCGAAGGTGGTCGCGCAGCCATCATCGCGAAGATCGAGACTCCCGAATCGCTCACCAATATCGGCGGCATTCTCACCGAGTCCGACGCCATCATGGTCGCTCGAGGCGACCTCGGCGTCGAGCTACCGCCACAATCCGTGCCTCTCGTGCAGAATCAACTCATCGACCTCGCGCGCGAGCACGCGAAGCCGGTGATCATCGCCACGCAAATGCTGGAATCCATGGTGGAGCATGCGCGTCCGACGCGGGCCGAAGTCTCGGACGTCGCCCTCGCGGTACGAAGCGGAGCCGACGCGGTGATGCTCTCCGCTGAATCGGCGTCAGGCGAATACCCCCAGGCAGCGGTAGCGATGATGGATACGATCGCGCGAGAGACGGAAGCCTATTTGTGGCAGCAGGGCGCGTTTGGAAGCTTGGGCGCAGACGAGGATTCCGAGTTTCCTCTGGCCGTCCCCGACGCTCTCGCCCGATCGACGGCCAAGCTCTCCCGGGAGCTCAGAGTCCGAGCGATTTTGGTGATCTCCCGAAGTGGGCGGACCGCGGCCATCATGAGCGCGTCGCGCCCGGCGGCCCCGATCCTCGCGACCTCCCCGGATCCTGCGACGAGCCGTATGGCGACGCTCCAATGGGGCGTGATCCCGCTAAACGTGGACAGCGACGCCCTCAAAGACCCGCGAGCGCTCTGCCATCAACTCGCCGCCGCGTTCGGGATCGCCGAGCCCGGACAGAAAGTACTTCTCGTCAGAGGCTTCGGCCCCGACCCCGTGCACGACACCCCGAGCATCACGGTCTTATCGGTATAAGCTCGTGGCGCGGGCGCGCCCGTTCCGGGCGTGCTATTCCGTCGATTCGGGGACGTCCGCGACGATCTCTTTCAGGATGTCGTCCGTGTCCACGTGCTCCGCCTCACCCTCGAAATTCAACAGAATCCGATGGCGAAGCGCGGGGAACGCGACTTTGCGGATGTCCTCGCACGAGACGTGCACCCGGTTGTTCAACAGCGCCTGCATCTTGCCGCCGAGAACGAGAGCCTGCGTGCCGCGCGGGCTCGCACCGAAGCGCGCATATTTGTTCGTCAACGCGTGCGAGTGCGGCGAGTTCGGGTGGGTCGCAAGCGTGAGACGGATCGCATAATCCTGTACCGGCTTGGCAATCGGAACCGCGAGCACGGTGTTCCGCATTTGAAGGACCTCGCCCTTTTCGAGAACGGATACTGCGGCGGCCTCATCGACCTGCGTCGTGCGGTCCATGATCTGGTGCATCTCGTCTTTGCTCGGATATTCGATCTTGAGCTTGAACAGGAACCGATCCATCTGCGCTTCCGGGAGCGGATAGGTACCTTCGAGCTCGATGGGGTTCTGGGTCGCCATGACGAAGAACGGCTCGTCGAGCTTGTGGGTAATATTTCCGACCGAGACACTCTTTTCTTGCATGGCCTCGAGCAACGCCGATTGCGACTTGGGCGTCGCACGATTGACCTCGTCCGCGAGCATCAAGTTACAAAAAATCGGACCGTGCTGAAAATCGAGATACTTCTCCCCCGCTTCGGTCTCACGCACCACGTTCGTACCGATGAGATCTCCCGGCATCAAATCGGGCGTGAACTGAATCCGGTTGAAATCGAGATTCAGCACGTTCGCAAGGGTCTGTACGATTTTCGTTTTGCCCAGTCCCGGAATGCCCTCGAGCAGTACATGTCCTCGGGTAAACAGACACGACAGAATACTGCTGATGACTTCCTGGTTGCCGACGATAACGCGTCCCATCTCTTCTTGGACGGCGTTGTACTGTTTGTGAAACTGTTCGATTTCCTTCTCGATCGCGATCATGGCTCTGCAGTCGACTCCGCATTCGTAACAATTGATAGAAAGTAGCGTTTCACCAAAGAGCGGTATTGCCAAGGCACGCTCTCTCTCTGCATCGCGCTCTCTTCGGCATAGCTGGCCCGCCCGCCGACGTCCTCATAGTTGAGCGTCGATTTTTCCTCGCGCGACAGGCGCTCGAAAATCTCCTCGGGTACCGGCTCCAGTTCTTCGGGCGGGCTCAAGACCTCCATCTCGAGCTGGACGTCGAGCGTGGTCGCCTCGCCCATAACCTCGTCGTCGCCTCCGCCGCCGGGGCCGGTCGTATCTCCCGCAGGCCCGGCATCGACCGGCATGGCACTCGAAGGGTCGCCTTGCATTTGAGCCATCTGCATTTGATTGCTCATCATGCCTGCCTGGCTCTGCATTGCTTGACCGGACGCCTGCTGCTGTTCCCCGGACTGTTGTTGTTGCTCACCGGATTGTTGCTGTCCCAGGGACGCTTCGAGCTGCTGGAGCTCCTCCCCCATCTGCTCCATGTTCTGCTGCGCCGCCATTTGCTGCCCCATCGATTCGAGCTGCTCGGCCATCGCCTCGAGGGCCTCGGCCATCTGCGCGATGTCTTGGGCGCTCATGTCGCCCGCGGCGTTCTCCAAGTTCTCCATCAAGTCCGCGAGCTCTTGATTCTGAACGTCCGCATTCTGGAGAGAATCGAGGAGCGCCTGTAGCTCTTCGGATGTCTCCGCGTCCGACAGCCGCTCTGCGAGCTCACGCAGGAGCTCCGCCGCCTCCGCCGCGTTTTGGGACTTCAACGCATCCGAGAGGTCCGACAGCGCCGGAGCGGACTCGAGCTGTTTTCCCAGCTGCTCGAGGTCCATTTCCAAGCGCTCGAGATCCGCGCTGCTGGCGGCCAATGCCTCTTGAGCTTCCGATAGCTCCTGCAAACTCTCCGCGAGCTCAATGTCTCGACGGCGCAAACGGTCGAGAGCATCGGACAGCTCTTCGAGCTTTTCTTCTTCGGGCGCGAGCGCCTGGACGTCGTCTAGGAGCTCTTCGATCTGTTCGACTTGCCCCTCCTGGGAAGCGGTCAGGAACGGCGTACGCTCGAGCTCTTGTAACCAACCGGGGTCCCACGAGAGCAACGCGAAAAGAGCGACTCCCGCGCCCGATGCGTAGTAGAGCCGATTCGGAACGATTGTCGGCGCTAGATCCTCGGGATCGAGCTCGACGGCAGCTTGCGCACTCCGGTCGATCTGGAGCGCCATCCACTCCGTCCGCTCCGCTAGCCCCAGAAAAGAGAGCGCGCTTTTGAGCGAATCTTTGAGATCCGCGCGTCGGTCGGCGACAGCCGCCGAGCGAAAGAGACTGCTCGCGAGCTGATAGCGCCAAACCACGAAGCCGATGAAGGCCGCGACACCCGCCACGAGGATACCGACACGGACGGAAACGTGCTCCCACCCGCCGGTGAGCTTTAGCAGGACGAGAAGGCCGACGAAGCCCCAAGCCCCGAGGGCGAGCGTTTCCAGGGCATCGTTACGCCGAATGCGACGGTCGACCTGGCCGAGGAGGTGGACGATCTGCTCGCGGTGAGTGTCTTCTCGTTCAGTCGTCATTCAGCATTTTTTCGGTTGTGGACCCAAGCCCGGGTCAGGACCGGGCGGGCGGCGAGACGGTGTCCACCGACAGCATTCTATACCATCCGCTTTGGCCGAGGCGGACAAACTGTTAATCTCCCCGTTCGATGCAGGCCGTAACGTTCGAAGGCAGGAAATCCGTGGCGTTTCGATCCGTGCCCGACCCGGAGCTCGGATCGTCTCGAGACGTCATCGTCCGGACCCATCTTTCGGCGATCTGCGGCTCCGACCTTCACGTCTATCTCGAGCGCGAGGCCGGAAACGATCCGGGGACTCCCATGGGCCACGAGTTCATGGGTGAGGTCGTCGAGGTCGGGGAACAGGTCGAGAATCTGAACAAAGGTGACGTCGTGGTCTCGCCCTTCACGACGAGCTGCGGTCGTTGCTTTTATTGCCTCTCGGGTTTGACGTGCCGTTGCGTGCACGGGCAGCTGTTCGGATGGGTCGAGGGCGGCCACGGGCTCGCGGGTGCCCAAGCGGAATACGTTCGGGTACCTCTCGCCGACACCACCCTGATAAAGGTTCCCGAAGGCATCGATCCCGAGCCCGCGCTGTTCCTCGGAGACATTCTCGCGACCGGCTATTTTTGCGCGGAGATGGCTGACGTGCCGACCGGAGGCACCTACGCCGTGATCGGATGCGGGCCGGTGGGTCTCCTCGCCGTCGTAGGCGCGCTAGAGCTCGGCGCTTCGCGGGTCTTCGCGCTCGACGTCATCCCTGAACGACTCGCTCTCGCGGAGAGCTTCGGGGCGATTGGCGTGCACGCCGGCAGCGAGGACGCACGGGCACGCATCGTGGATTCGACCGAGGGACGAGGCCCTGACGCCGTACTCGAAGTCGTGGGGAGTCCCGAGGCCAGCCGCGCCGCGATCGACCTCGTGCGTCCCGGCGGGGTCGTATCCGCCGTCGGTGTCCACACTGAAGCGGCGTTCGCGTTCACTCCGGGCGAGGCATACGACAAGAACCTCACTTACCGAGCCGGGCGATGCCCGGCGCGACACTACATGGAGCGACTCCTCCCCCTCGTCTCCGAGCGCAAATACGACCTCGGCTCGATCATTTCCCACCGGCTTCCGCTCGCGGAAGGAGCTCGCGGCTATGCGCTGTTCGACGAGAAGCTCGAGAGCTGCACCAAGGTCTTGCTCACTCCGTGACGCCCGCAATGACGATGGAAGACCTACGTGATTTCGACATCGACCCCGAAAGCGGGTTCCTGCCGGGCATCGATCCACTGGAACGTCTACCGCCGCGCTTCGACGCCTGGGAACGCGCCGTCTCGCGCGTCACGCCGCTCATGCTCGCGGGCGCTCTCGACAAGGCGGTCGGCGACCTCCCCACTTTCGAAACCTCGGCGCTCGACAGCCGCGAGGAGCTGGAGCGGGCGATGCTCTTGCTCTCCATTCTCGGCGGTGCCTACGTGTGGGGGCGCGGGGATCCGGCGACGACGCTACCGGCCGCGCTCGCGGTGCCCTGGTGCGTCGTTGCGGACGAGCTCGGACGCCCACCGAGCGTCGCACACGCTTCCGTCGTACTCCGCAATTGGCGACGCCTCGACCCCGGCGGCGAGCGCGGGCTCGACAACCTGCGCACGCTATCTCTGTTCAGTGGAAGCTCCGACGAACAGTGGTTCTACTTGATACCGGCCGCGATCGAGGCGCGCGGCGCCGAAGCCCTGGGCACCATCCTGCGCATGCGAACCGCCGTCGCCGCCGAGCGGGTCGAGCCGGCCGGCGACGGGCTCGAGCGCATCGCAAACGTCATTTCAGACCTCACCGCGATCCTCGACCGGACGGCGGAGCACTGCGACCCGTACATCTTCTACCACCGGGTGCGTCCGTTCCTCACGGCGTGGCCCGATCCCGGGTTGATCTACGAGGGCGTGGCCGACGCGCCCCGACAGCTTGCCGGCGGAAGTGCCGCTCAAAGCTCACTCATCCAAACGATCGATGCTGCTCTCGGCGTCAGCCATGAGGACGAGCGCTCTCAGCCTTTTCTCCAAGCGATGCGCCGCTACATGCCCGAGCCTCACCGTAGGTTCATCGAAGCTATCGAGCAGGGACCGTCCGTGCGCGACTGGGCGCTGTCCGAGGGTGCCCGCTATCCGCAGATGCGCGAGCGCTACGGCGCGTGCGTCTCGGAGCTAGAACGCTTTCGAACCACTCACTTCGAGCTCGCGGTTCGCTATATCACCAAGCAAGCACCCGCGCCCGACACCGCCCGGGGCACCGGAGGCACGGACCTTCGCACTTTCCTTCGAACCACGAGGGACGAGACTCGAGACAAGCTCATCGAGTAGCCCTTCCATCTGGAATATTCCGGCCATGGTCATCGCGAAGGATCTGTCTTAGAATCATTTGGGGAGGATTGGTGATCGAGCGGGAAGAGGAGCAAGCGACCGAGGCGTGCGAAATCGAAGCATTGCGCGCGCGGGTGCGAGAGCTAGAGAACCTGACGAAGGAAAGCGGCAAGGACGCCAAGATCCTCTGGTCGATTGCCGAAGCGACACCGGCGGCGGGCGCGGGCTTCTTCCCCGCACTCGCGAAGAGTCTGGCGAATACACTCAACGTCCGCTACGCGTTCGTCACCGAATGTCTCGACCAACCCGTGACGCAGGTGCGCGCGTTGGCGTTCTGGATGGGCGACCGCTTCGTGGACAACCGCGAGTGGACCGTTCAAGAGACCCCGTGTGAGAACGTCTTTCTCGGAAAGAACTGTTTCCATCCGAAAAACCTCCGGCGATTGTTTCCCGACCACCCGGCGCTCGAAGCGATGGGAGCCGAGAGCTATTGCGCGCTTGCGCTCCGCGACCACACCGGCGAGGCCGTGGGACATCTCGGCATCCTTCACGACCAGGAGATGGCCCTCGATCACTCACAAGAGCCCGCTTTGCGCATCTTCGCCGCTCGCGCGGCATCAGAGATCATCCGTATGCGATCGGAAGACGCCACGAGGGAGAGCCTCAACACGCTTCGCACGATCATCGACGGGGCCACGGAAGTCATCTACTTGCAGGACCTCGAGGGCGTCTATCGCCTCATCAACAAAGCCGGTGCCGCGAGCTTGGGGCGGACGCCGGACGAGGTCGTCGGAAAATCGGACGAGGATCTCTTCGGCTCCGAGGCAGAGAGCCTTCGGGTCGAGAATGAGACGGTCATCACGACGGAGAAGCCTCTGGTCGGCGAGCAAACGGTGACGCTCGGCGGGAGCCCGCATGTCTTCCGGACGACGAAGTCCCCACATCGAGATGCGGATGGCCGCGTCGTCGGGGTCATCGGCATTTGCCGCGATGTGACGGAATCCCTCGCGGCGGAAGAAAAGTTGCGCAATGCGGAGAGGCTCGCCTCCGTCGGAACTCTGGCCGCGGGGATCGCCCACGAGATCAACAACCCTCTATCGGCGATCTTGTTCTCCGCCGACACCGCACTCCACGTCAAGGACACCCCGGGTCACGAAGAGCTCCTCGAAAAGAGCCTCGAGAACATCAGCAGGGCCGCGGAGCGTGCCGGCCGCATCGTGAAGAGCGTGCTAACGTTCGCGGGACAACAGGAATCGCCTCGCGAGCGCGCCGACCTACACGCGATCGCGCGCCGGGCTTGCGATCTCACACGGCACGTCGCCGAGACCCGGGGCATCAACATCGACCTCGACGGAGGCGATGAAATGCCCGTCCGCGCAAACCCCCTCGAGATCGAGCAAGCGTTCGTGAACATCATCAACAACGCCATCGAGGCAAGCAACGACGACGGCACCATCGCCGTGGAGCTCGAAAAAAATGCGCAAAGCGCACGGGTGCGAGTGCGTGACTACGGATGCGGCTTGACGGAAGAGCAGAAGTCTCGGATCTTCGACCCCTTCTATACGACCCGGCCAGGGATGGGTGGGACGGGGCTCGGCCTGAGCATCACACACGGCATCATCACACTCCACGGCGGAAGCATCGAGATCGTGAGCGAGGATGGGGGCACGGCCGTCATCGTCGAACTGCCCCTGGAGGAAGCGGCCCCGTGCTGAAAGTGCTCGTCGTCGACGACGACCCGCTGGTCCGCGATGCGCTCGACGGATTCCTCTCCGCGTTCGGCTTCGAGACCGAGAGCGCCGCAAGCTCCGCCGAAGCCTTGCGCACGGCGGGCACGTTCGAACCGGATGCGGCCGTCGTCGACTGGATGCTCGGTGAGTCGACCTACGGATCCCACGTAGCGGAGACCCTCCGGAGCCAGCTCCCCGACCTCGCGGTTATCTTCGTCTCCGGCTACCACGCGGACGGTATGAGCGTGGAGATCGGGAAGTTGAAGCGGGCGCGCTTCTTGTCCAAGCCTTTCAAGCCCATCACCCTCGCAAAGACGATAGAGAGCTTGGTCTCCGAGAAGCGCTAGCGACCCGTCGCTTCCGCGGCTAGGGGTCGAGGAGCGAATCGGCGGATCGGTCCGAGCGTCGCCTCCAGGGACTCGCGAGGCACCGAGTCGAGATAGCTCGACACGAGCCACCGCACCGCGGCCGGGATGCCTCGGCTGAGGCTGACCGTCTCGAGCTCGACGACGACCCCTTCGGGCGTCTGGGAGAAGCGCCAGTAGGAATGGAGCCGCCACAAGAAACCGCGGTCCTTCCCGGGCAACCGCTCTCGCTCGGAAGCACTTCCCGCCGCTTCGAGCTCCGCGATCCGCGTCGCATAGCTCACGCTCGAGATCGCACCGTCTCCGTGGTCTCGATAGCGGACCCGATGTTCGGTGTTGTAGTGCACGGTCACGACTTTCTTTCGGCGGAGCCGTAAGAAGATCTCGAACTCGTCATCACTCTGCGACACCAGGCGGGAGGTCGTCACCTCATCGAAGTAGCGGTGATGGTTGTCGTATTCCTTCAGCCACGCGACGAGGTCGTCGACATCGGCGTTCGGGATGAGGACACCGCCGAGCCAGTGATGGACGAGCCCCTTCGGAACGTCGAGACGACGGCCGTCTGCGCCTGCCGTTTCGAGCTTTTCGGTAAAGACCTCTCCGGATCGAAGCTTCGCCCGGAGGGCCTCTCTCGTCGGCGGCGGAAGGAAGTCGCTGACGAGAAATCCATCCGCAGACGCGAGCTCCGAATCGATGCGGGCTTCGGTCGCGGCAACGTAGCGGTTCCACGCCGAGAGAGTCTCCGGCTTCAATTTGGCGGCATCGACCGAGTGCGCCGACGCCACGAGCGCCATAGCTATGAGAGTCGCCTTCATGACCTGTCTCCTTTCGCGTCCATCAACTTTGAAGCTTCTCCACGTCCCGTGGAAGGTCGAGCTCGAACAAGTGATCCTCGACCGGACCATCGAGCGTGACCTCCGTGAGCGTGAACGTGATGACGCTTTCGTTGGCCTCGTGGCAGGTCTGGCGCACCGGCAGAAAGGTCGCCGCGTCCACGAAGATCTCGATCTGCCGGCAGAAGACCGACGCTCCCGGCAGAGCGGTGAACCGCAACCCATAGACGTCGCGGCTTTCGGCGGGCGGCGCATCGACCTCTTGCAGACGATAATCCGTTTCGAGAGCACGCCGTGCATCGCCCGAGCCCGTCAAGATTCCAGAGAACAGAGCGGTCTTTCCACCGCCACCGAGGCGGCCTTCTATGGCTTGCTTGATGCGGGGCTGGTAAAGAACGTACGCGCCGTCACTTACCGTGAGGATGCGAGTTTCGGGCTCCTCGATCTCCATTCGCACTCGACTCGCCTTCGACCCGGAGCCGTTGTCGAGATAGAAGTGACCGCGCTCCGGAGGGTCTTCGATCCCGAGCTGCGGATAGGACTTCACTTGCTCGATCCGGGCGACGATGCTCGAGACGCCGGATTGAGCCACGTGCATGTTCTCGAGAACTTGCGCGGGCGACAACGCGTCGCGCGCGGCAACGAACGAGGCCGAGGCGACCAGGAGCGCGAGACTCCCGGCAGTTATTTGTGTCAGCTTGGAGGGATGCATCTTCCTACCTTTCCTAGTCGACGACCGCGCCGTCCCTCATGAGGACGACCCGCTCGGCCGCTTCGGCCACTTCGATGTCATGGGTGATGAGAACGATCGTTTGACCGAGCTCACGATGGACACGCGCCAGCATGGATAGCACGTTGTCCGTATTCTCCGAATCCAGGTTTCCGGTTGGCTCATCCGCGAGCAGAATCGCGGGTTCGTGGACCAAGGCCCGAGCGAGCGCGACTCGTTGCTGCTCCCCACCGGACAGCTCCATCGGTTTGTGGTGGAGCTTCGACGAGAGTCCCAGCATCGTCAGGAGCTCCAGCCGACGGGAGGCGCCTACCGCGGCATCCTTCCGCCCCAAACAAATCCGCTCCGCGAGCTTGAGGTTTCCCTCGACCGTGAGCGTTGGGAACAAGTTGAAACGCTGGAACACGAAGCCGATACGCTCTCGCCGTAGCTCCGTACGACCGGAGTCGGAGAGGCCGGCCAGGTCTTCGCCGTCGACGAGGACGCTTCCGGAGCTCGGCGACTGCAGCCCTCCGAGCGTGTGCAAGAGCGTCGACTTTCCACATCCCGAGGGGCCCATGATGGCGACGAAATCGCCTCGGCCGACGCGAAGATCGACGCCGCGAAGCGCGTGCACGTCACGGGCTCCGACACGGTAGCTCTTCCACAGCGACTCCGTGACGAGGGCAGCCGGTCGCACCGGCGTCCCGACCGGGACCACCACATCTCCCACCATCGTTTGATTACTCATAGGACAATGCCTCCACCGGGTCTTGATGCGCCGCCTTCAGCGCGGGGTACAAAGCTCCGAGCGTTCCACCGAGAATCGCCATCGATGCGGCTGCACCGAGCCACTGCCATTCGAACTGCACGACGAGCGACGTCTGAGCCATCACGACCCATTTGATCGCCACGGCTGCCGCGACGCCAAGGCCGACGCCGAGTACGCTGAGCACGAGCGCTTCGGTCTCGATCACCGAGACGATGAATCTCTTCGAGCCTCCCATCGCCTTCAGGATGCCAATCTCTCGGGTCCGCTCGGTAATCGCGGTATAGAGCGCGAGAAAAATCGTGAGCGTGCTGATGACGACAGAGAGCCCGACGACCACGTTCAGAAATACCTCGAGACTCGGAATACCCTGGGCCCAGAGGCCGGGGATATCCCGGCTGAACACGATCTGATTGCCGGAGAACTTGCTCTCGATAGCCTCCGCCACGGTCGCGACGGAAGCGTCCTCTTCAGTCTTGATGAGAATCCACGACGCCCGGTCGGCGGCGCCCAAGAGATCCTGCATCGTGTTCAACGGGATCTTCATGCGAGCGCCGACTTCGGGCTCATAGACACCGACGACGGTGAAGGTTTCACCGAGTAGCTCGACCGAGGCGCCGAGCGCCGTCTCGGGGTCTTGCGATCGCTGGACGTCGACCAGGAGGTCGTTGCGCCCCGTTGGCCAGCGACCCGACGCGAGCGACATATCGGTGAGCTCGGGATAGGACGCCGTGGCGCCCGGCTCGATCTCGATGCCCTCGATAAGCTCGAAGCCGATTCCGCGGGCTCCGCTCCGGACGTAGCGAGCGACGGGAGTCGTCTTCGCCACGCCGGGCATATCGGCGAGCGCGGTCGCGTACGCAACCGGAAGCGTTAGAGGGCTCGTGGAGACACCCGCGCCGAAGCCGCTCGGGGGTAGGAACAAGAGCTCAGCGCGCAGGTTGCCTTCCCGCTCGCCGGAGCTCAACAACATCCCGCGCGCCAATCCGACGGTCACGAGAATCAGAACGACACCAAGCGCAATACCGACCACGCTCGATGCGCTGCGCATCGGTCGCGCGAGTACGTTCGCCAAAACCATATTGTCCATCACCGGTCTCCCTTCACTGACCGGGTTCGGTTGCAACCTACGTACCAGGGTTGGGATCCGCGCAAACTCGCACGAACAAAGGCGCTCGAGAGCTCCGGAGGCTCGAGACGCCTATCGCTTCCGTCCCGCGCCTATCCGTTCGGTGAGGCTTTCCAAGCGATCGAGCGGAATCGAGACGTCCGCGCGGCTAGCGATCGAAGTAGTCGCGGAGCGGCGTCAGCGCACTCTCGAGCGATTCGCGAGGCACGGAATCCAGGAAGTCCTGGACGAGCCAACGAGCCGCCGCCGGCACGCTCCGGCTCAAGCTCAGCGATTCACACTCAACGAGGGTTCCGCCCTCCGTTTCGGAAAAGCGCCAATAGGAGTTCAGCGCCCAGAGAAAGCTTCGATCCTCCGCTCGAGGCTTTTCGAACTCGCTCGGCTTGCCCACGTCGGCGAGCTCGCCGATATGTGTCGCGATACTCGTTGAGCTGGCCCGGCCATCTCCGTGTCGGGCGTAAGTCACCCGGTGCTCCGTATTGTAGTGGACGGTGATCAGCTTCCTGCGCCGCAGCCGCAGAGAGATCGCGTAGACGTTTCCATCCTGGTTGAGGAGCAGCGACTCTTCGACCTCGTCGAAATAGTTGGAGCTGTCATCGTAGGCCTGGACGAGCTCCAGCACCTGTTGCAGGTCGACGTTGGGTACGAGAATCGCTCCCGACCAATGATGGACCAATCCACCGGGGATCGAGATCTCCTTGCCCTCTTCGGTGAGCGTCTGGCGCTTCCAGACACAAACCTCTCCGGCCGCGAGCAAACGGCGGCACTCGGCGCGGGTCGTGGGCGGCGCGTAATCGAGAGCCGAGAACGGGGCCGTCGCCGAGACCTCCTGGGCGATCCGGGCCTCCGTGCGAGCCGTGTAGAGCTCCCACGCTCTCGTCGTTTCCTCGGACGGCTCGTCCGCAAAGGCTGCCATGGACGGCCCCAGGCCGGCGAGTATCCAGAACAGGAGCCTGCTCCGCGGAAGAACGCTCAGCCGGGCCTCACGCGCCATGTCCGCCTAGGATACAACACGCGCTATCGGGCGCAAGTTCTTGATCCCAAAAGGCGAATAGTGGGACACTCGACCGATGGGCCTGGAATCCGGCGAGCGCGTCGGCGGATACGAGATCGTCGGCTCATTAGGTAAGGGCGGCATGAGCGAGGTCTATCGAGCTCGCGATCTGACCCTCGGGCGAGACGTCGCCATCAAAGTGCTCCCGCCACTCCTCGCGTCCGACGACGAGAAACGGGCTCGCTTCGAGCGGGAAGCTCAGCTCTTGGCCGCCCTCAACCACCGGAACATCGCCGTGATCCACGGCCTCCAGCACGACGGCGACCATTGGTTCCTCGTCCTCGAGCTCGTCGAGGGCGAGACCCTCGCAGAGCGGATCAAACGCGGACCACTGGGGTTAACCGAGATCCACCGCGTCTTCCTGCAGATCGCGGATGCCATGGAGGCCGCCCACGACAAGGGAATCATCCACCGAGATCTCAAGCCGGCCAACGTCAAGATCGACCCGGAAGGCACGGTCAAGCTCCTGGATTTCGGGCTCGGCAAAGAGCTGCAGATCCGATCGCCGGGAGCCGACAAGACCGCGACTTTCGAAGGGATGCACACCTCCCCCGGTTTGATCATGGGGACGCCGGGATACATGAGCCCTGAGCAAACCAGGGGCCAGGAGACCGCCAGAGGCACCGACGTCTGGTCGTTCGGCGTCACCCTGTTCGAGGCGCTGGCCGGCTCCCATCCCTTCGCGAGAGAGACCGTGCCCGACATGCTCTCCGCCATCCTCCACGCGCCTCCACCATGGGAGCAGCTTCCCGCCGGGCTTCCAGCCGCGTGGCGGACCCTCCTCGAACGCACGTTGCGGAAGGACGAGCACGACCGACTTCACGACATCGCGGACGTGCGGATCGAGCTGGCGGAGGCGCCGACCGTCATCGATGGGTCCGAGCAAGGCTCAAAGACGTCGGGAACGACGCTCCCGCCCGCATCGAGATGGGCCGTGGCCGCGCTCATCGCCGTCGGCGCGCTCGTGCTCTGGAGCCTTCTAAGTAACGGCGGGGCATCCGAACGCGCGGGGGTACTCCGCCGATTCGTCATCGCTCTCCCGCCCGATGCGCCCATCGTCGTGGACGGGACGCCTTCGCTCGCCGTCTCTCCGGATGGCACCCAGCTCGTTTACCAAAACCGCGAACAGCTCTACCTGCGATCGCTGGATCAGCTCGAAGCGGTCCCGATCCCCGGCACCCAAGGTGGAGTCGCTCCCTTCTTTTCGAAATCGAGCGACGCGTTGGGCTTCTTCACGGAGAATGAGCTCGCAACGGTCACGCTTCCGGGAGGGACGCCCAATTCGCTCGCGCCCGTCGTGAGCGCGCGTGGCGGGAGTTGGTCGACGGCGGCCGGCGAGAGCGCGATCGTCTTCTCTCCATCGAGCGGCGGTGGTTTAAGTCTCGTCGGTGCCCTTGGGGGCGCGCAACGCGCCGTCGCAAGCCCGGAGGAAGGCGAGCCGGCGCTCCGCTGGCCGGCAGTCTTGCCCGGCGACCGTTTTGCGCTCGCGACCCTTTGGAGTCCCGAAAAGGTGGCAGTAGGCGTCGTCTCCTTGGACTCCGGAAGCGTCGAGGAGCTGATCGAAGACGCCTCGAGCGCTCGTTTCACGCCGTCGGGACATATCGTCTTCGCGCGCGGCACGGAGCTTTGGGCAGCGGCATTCGACACGAGTTCGAACCGCCTCGACTCCGAGCCCGTCGTCGTCGTCAAAGACGTCGCCTATGACTCGCTTACCGGTGCGTCTTTTTATGACTTCGCGGACGATGGCGCGTTGTTCTACGTCGAGACGGGTAGCGTGCTTTCGGGGCCGACGCGCATGTTCTCGGTATCGCGCGACGGAACGGCAACGCTCCTGGGGCCGCCACGCCCCTCGATTCAAGTACCGCGACGTTCACCGGACGGTCGCTTCATTCTTACGACCGTCCAGGCGGGAGAGGCGAGCGATATTTGGTCTTTCCACCTCGAGCGCGGAACCCTCACGCGTCTTACTTTCGATGGATCGAACGGCGCGGCCATCTGGCACCCTTCCGGGAGCACGATCGCGTTCAGCACGAGACGTGGCGGCGGAAACGCCATCTTCGAGATGGCTGCCGACGGGAGCGGCGACGGAAGACGGCTTCTCTCGGCGGACCATCGACTCTTCCCCACGAGCTACAGCCCGGACGGCAACAAGCTGGTTTACTCGGTGCTGGACCCTGAGACCAACTTCGATATCTGGATGTGGCACCTGGATGAGGGCCGCGGCACGCCGCTCCTGAATAGCGGTTTTTCGGAGTCGGGCGCACGTTTCTCCCCCGACGGGCGTTTTATCGTCTACACGTCGAACGAGTCCGGCTCGGAAGAAGTCTACGTGCGTAGCGTCGAAGGTCCCGACGGCCGATGGCAAGTGTCGACGGACGGCGGAAACGAGCCTTCGTGGGCGAGAGGCGGCCAAGAGCTCTTCTACCGTTCGGGGACGAGCTTCATGTCCGTCGACATCGTGACGCAGCCGAGCTTCGAAGCCTCTCAACCCCGGGTCCTGTTCGACGCGCTGTTCGATACGGCAGGAGCCCTCTACGCGAACTACGACACTAGTCCCGACGGCAGCGAGTTCGTTATGATTCGCAGCGAGGCGGACGTCTATGCCGACCGTGTCCACGTCGTCCTGCACTGGCTCGATGAGCTAGAGGGCCGTGTTCCGACCGCGCAAAAGGATTGAGTTGAATCAAAAACTGATCGCACTGTCGGGCCCCGTAGCCGGAACCGTTTTCGAGCTCGCTGGCGAGACGATGACACTCGGCCGTGACGCCGACAACGACATCACCATCGACGCACAGTACGTTTCGCGTCGACATTGTGAGTTCGCGGTAGTCGAGGGGAGCTGCGTCGTCTCGGACCGCGGAAGCCACAACGGCACGGCCGTCAACGGTGTCCCCGTCAAGGAGCGTCCGCTCGTGAACGGCGACCGCGTCTCGATCGGCGGCTCACATTTCTTGTTCTCCGATCCGGAGGCGGCGGTGGCAGAGCTATCGCCGCTCGAGCTCGACGATAGCGCACCTCCGAGCGGCGCCACGTTGCAGCTCGAAGCCAGAAGCGCGGTCTATCTCCACCCTCGCGAGCTCGATGGCTCCAGGGCTGAGACCGGCGATACGCAAAAGGCGCTCCGCGCGATACTGGAGCTCGTCGAGCTTTTGAGCACATCGACGGATGAGACACTGCCGGATCGTATCTTGAACCAGATCGTCGCCATCGTCCCCGCGGAACGTAGCGCGGTGCTCGCAGGGAGCGATCCGGAACGGCTCGATGTCCTCACGATGCGGCCGACGCCGTTCTCGGTAAGCCGCACGGTCTTGACGCGCGTGTTGTCCGAAAAGACGGCCCTGCTCAGCAACGAAGTCTCCAAGGAATCCGGGGCGGGTGCGAGTCTCCTCGTCTCCAAAGTCAGCTCATTTCTATGCCTTCCGCTCATCGTCGGCGAAAGCGTCACCGGCGCTATTTATCTCGACACGGCGGACGCCACCGTGACGTTTCGCGAGGACACGCTCCAGCTGTTGATGGGTTTCGCGAGCGTCGCGGCCACCATCCTGGACAAAGCGCGTCAGCTCGGGCGTCTCCGCGCCGATAACGAGAGACTGCAGGAAGAGGACGGGCTCGTACACGACATGGTCGGCGAGAGTCCGCAGCTGAAGAGCGCACAGAGCATCATCGCGAGAGTGGCGCCCACGGACACGACCGTTCTCATCCAAGGCGAGAGCGGGACGGGAAAAGAGCTCGCCGCAAGAGCCATCCACACCAACAGCGAACGGCGGCACCAGCCTCTCGTCAAAGTCGACTGCACCGGCCTGAGTGAGAACCTCCTCGCAAGCGAGCTGTTTGGCCACGAAAAGGGAGCCTTCACCGGAGCGGTCCAGCGGAAGAAAGGAAAGCTCGAGGTCGCCGAAGGCGGCACCGTGTTTCTCGACGAGGTCGGCGAGCTTCCGCTCCCTCTCCAGTCGCAGCTCCTACGCGTCCTCCAAGACCGCGAGTTCGAGCGCGTCGGCGGCACGCGACCTATCTCCGTCGACATTCGAATCGTCGCCGCGACCAACCGAGACTTGAAGCACGAGGTCAAGGAGAGCCGGTTTCGTGAGGACCTCTTCTATAGGCTGAACGTCGTCTCCCTCGAGCTCCCGCCGCTTCGGAAGCGCGCGTCGGACATCGACCTCCTCACACAGTTCTTCGTCTCCGAGTTCAGTAAACGGATCAAACGCCCCGTCCTCGGCGTTTCGGAGGAAGCGCGCGCCATTTTGAGCCGGCACGACTGGCCCGGGAACATCCGCGAGCTCTCGAACACAATCGAGCGCGCGGTGGTCCTGGGCATGACGGAGCTGATCCTTCCGGAAGACTTGCCGGAGCTCCTCGTGGAGACGGGCGCCTCCGATCCCGACGGACCAGCTCGAACGTTTCACGACGCGATCGCGGCGCGCAAGCGTGAGCTCATCCTCGACGCCGTCTCCCGCGCGTCGGGGAGCATCACGGAGGCGGGCCATCTCCTGGGACTTCACCCGAATTACCTGCATCGTCTCATCAGCAAGCTCGAGCTCCGCGACGCGATCAAAGGCCTCTAAGGTGTCTCCGAGAGACCACCAAGATTCCCGCAATCGGCGCCTCGCTCACGCCACGGAATGAGCCGTCGGACGGGACTCCTTCTCGCCGCCATCGTCATTGTCGGTCTCGGCGCTCGCGTCGGATATCTGCTCCACGCAACGTCGCAGCCTCGCTATAGCTGGGACGACCCCGATCACTACAGCGTCAAAGCCGACAAGCTCGCGAATGGGTCGACAGGGTGGCGGTGGAGCTTCGACGTCGTACGCCACTCCTCCTACGACCATCGCGTCTACATGCTCCCGCCGGGCTATCCCGTGTTCCTTTCACTCTTCGCATCCTTCCCCGGCTACCCCTTCTCCGCGCAAATGGGCCAAGCGCTCCTATCGACGGTAACGATCTTGATGCTCTTCCTCCTCGGACGAGAGATCCACTCGACGAGGGCCGGCCTCGTCGCGGCGGGCATCTACGCGCTGTGGCTCCCGAACATCATCGCCGTTTGGTCGACGATGCAAGAGTCGCTCTACATCCCACTCGTGACGATGGCGCTCGCATTATTGCTTCGCGGTGCGCGCGAGGAGAGTCGGGCGTGGGTCCTCGGTACGGCGGGGCTCGTCTTCGGCATCGCGACCCTCACGCGCTCGATGCCCTTGTATGCCATGCCTCTCTTCGCATTCGTATTGCTGCTTCGCCCTACGGTAGCCAGAAGAAAAAGACTGGTCGGCATCGCGACTCTCGCCACCGGATTCCTCGCCGCCACGCTCCCCTACAGCGTCCTCTTGTCCGCCCACCTGTCTCGGCCGACTTTCGTCGAGAACCACGGGAGCATCTTCATCATCGAGCGCTACGGCGGGCTCGAAGGTGATGACCCGGCGACGCTTCCGGAAACGGTGGGCATCCTCACCCGCGCCTTCTATGAGGACCCCCTCGGCCGTACCCTCGACCTGTGGACGACGACGAAGTCGGTGCTCCACGTGAACGGCGGCAGACTCTTGCAGATCTACCTCGGAGCATCGACCCGACTCGGCGCCGCGGCATCACGAGTCGCGACGTTGGCCTTCGCCGACGGAAGCTTCGTCCTGTGCCTGCTCGCCGCCCCGTTCGGTCTCTTCCTCTGCCGACGTCGCGACCTCGCGATGTTTCTCGTGGTGTGGGTGCTGGTGACGCTCGGGTTGACGGCGCTGTCCTTCGGAGGTCCACGATTGCGCGCTCCCATCGAGCCGTCGCTCATCGCCCTGGCAGCCGTATTTTTCGCCGGTGGTTTTCGCGCGCCAGGGTGGCGCGGTCTCGCATGCGCATTGGGGATCTCGCTCGTGTCCGCCTCGGTCGTGCTCCCACAGCTCCCGCGGAGCGCCCGCGCCCGCGCCGACTACGGGGTCCATTGGCCGATGACGAATCCTCCGAAGCGCTCACGGATGGTCGGCGATGCCGGTTTCAACTTGATGGCCCGGGACGACGCTCTCCGGTTCCACGTGCGGACGCGCAACCCGGCCGGCGTCACGCTCGTCGAGGTGCGCATCGACGGCGTGGAGGTCGAGCGGATGAGGCTGGGTGACCAGGAACATCGCTTCGAGCTTCCCGCCGGAGGCTTCCCTATCGTGCACGTCGAGCTCTCGGCGGTCGACGCGTCCACCAACGAACCCGTGCCCCTTCTCGTGATCGTACCGGGGCGTGCTTCGTGAGCGTCGAGCGCGGACTCTCGTTGCGGCTCGAGGATGTGCCCTGCGCCCTGTGCGGAGCATCCCGCCCGTCGCCAGAGCCGGTATTCGAGGGGAAAGACATCGAGTTCCGGACGTGCGACAACACCTTCACTTTCCTCGAGTGCCTCGAATGCCGGCACTGGTATCTCAGCCCGCGCCCTCGAGAAGAAGACATCGGCAAGATCTACGCTAACTACCTCACGCACAACGATGACTCCGCCTACCGGGCGTCGGCGCTGACCGCCCGCCTCAAGCGCAACGTATTCGACCAACGACGGATGCGACCGGTGCTGTCCCGTCTAGGCCCGGGCTCCAATGTCCTCGAAGTGGGCGCGGGCTCCGGCGATCAGCTCGAGTTCTTCCAGACGCTTTGCGACTTCCCCCTGACGCTCTATGCGAACGACATCAGCTTCGACGCCGAGGCGAGATCGCGTCTGGATGCCCGCGGCATCGACCGCCTCGAAGGTGCGATCGAGAATGTGGAGACGGAGACGCGGTTCGACGCCATCGTAGGGGTCCACGTGATCGAGCACGTCATGGATCCCAAAGCGGTGTTCCGCTGGCTCGCCGATCACCTCGCGCCGGGAGGCATCCTGTACCTCGAGACGCCGGACACGAAAGCCCCCGCGCGTTTCGTTTTCAAGGACAACTGGGGGATGACTCACTTCCCGCGACATTTTCACTTGTTCTCCAGAGAGAGCCTCCGCGCGCTCGCGACCGAATCGGGGCTCTCCGTCGTGCGTCACCGCGCAACGACGTCGGCACCCGCCTGGAACATGAGCATCCGCAACACGCTCGGAATGGATGCCCTCACGAGACATAAGAGCATCTTCGAGATCTTCAATTACTCGAACGTCTTCACTCTGTCTTTTTTTACGGCCCTCGATCTCGCTCTGATCACTCTCGGCTTTCACACCTCCACTCAGCAGCTCATCGCTCGCAAGGAGATCGCATGACCCTCGCCACGTTCCTCATCGCCCTTGGACTCGCTCAGACGGCCGCACTCGGGGACGCCCTCGACAAGACCATACCGGAGCTCCAGGAAGCGATGGCGGCCGGAGAGCTGAGCTCCGCCGATCTCGTCCGCCAGTACCTCGCGCGTATCGAGGCATTCGACCGCCGAGGTCCCGTGCTGCGCAGCATGGTCTATATCAACCCTCGAGCCATCGAGCATGCCGAAGCGCTCGACCTCGAACGGCAAGCCGGGAAGGTCCGAAGTCCCCTCCACGGAATACCCATCGTTCTGAAAGACAACTACGACACCTACGACATGCCGACCTCCGCCGGCTCCATCGCCCTCGCGGGCTACGTCCCCGGCGACGACGGCTATCAAGTCGCGCGTTTGCGCGAGGCGGGCGCCGTGTTCATCGGCAAGGCGAATATGCACGAGCTCGCGGACGGCATCACGACGATAAGCTCCATCGGAGGGCAAACGAGAAACCCCTACGATCCCGAGAGAGTTCCCGGCGGCTCCAGCGGTGGCACCGGCGCGGCGATCGGCGCTGGCCTCGCAACGGTCGGGATGGGCAGCGACACGTGCGGCTCGATCCGGATCCCCGCGGCCAACAACAACTTGTTCGGACTCCGCGTCACTCAGGGGCTCTCGAGCCGAGACGGTATCGTCCCGCTCTCCCACACCCAGGACGTGGGCGGGCCACTCGCAACAAGCGTGATCGATCTCGTGCTCGTGCTCGACGAGACGGTAGGCCCCGACCCGGCGGACCCTCAAACGTCCCAAAGTGTGGGCCATGTTCCGGAAAGCTACCGATCCTCGCTGGACGAGAACGCGTTGCAAGGTTTGCGCCTGGGGATGTTCGGGCCCTACCTCGAAGAGGATGGCGCATTCGAGGCCATGACCAAAGTCGTGCGGGACGCCGCAGCGGCGATGGCCGAGCATGGTGCGGTGCTCGTGGACGTCGACCTTCCGGACGTAGAAGCCCTACTGAAAGACTCCGGAGTGATCGGCAAGGAGTTCAGACCCGACCTCCACGACTACCTCGCCGCGGCCGAGAATCCCCCGGTTCACACCATCGCAGAGATTCTGGAAAAAGGCCTGTTCCACACCGCGATGAAAGAGCGGCTCGAGGGGCACCGCGACCGGGAGGAGGACCCCGAAGCCTACCGCGCGCAGCTCGACAAGCGGCTCGTCGTCAAGCAGGCGCTCCTCGATCTGCTCGACCGCGAGGACCTCGATGCGCTCATCTACCCCACCCTCCGCATGAAGCCCGCGCGGATCGGAGACCCACAACGAGGCTCCTCGTGCTCGCTCAGCGCAAACTCCGGCCTACCCGCGATAACCATGCCCGCGGGCTTCACGACGGACGGACTACCGGTCGGGATCGAGCTGCTCGCGCGCCCATTCGAAGAAGCGAATCTCCTCTCCGTGGCCTACGCCTACGAGCACAAGACCCGTCCGCGCCGTGCGCCGTCACGAACGCCTTCGCTTCTATCGGGCGAGCTCTCCGTTGACTTCGAGGCGTCGGGCACTCCCCTCCGGGCGAAGCTCCGTCTCGACCATCCAACCCAGGTCTTGTTCTATGAGCTCGATTTCCGCGGGCGCCGCGACAACGAGATCGTCGACGTGAAGCTCCACCACGGCGAGAACGGCGCGATCATCGCGATGCTGGGATCCGCATCGAAAGGATCCACCCCGATCCGGAACGAAGACCTCCCCGCGCTCCTCGACGGCTCGCTGTGGCTAGGCGTCTATTCGACCTCCGCTCCGACGGGCGAGGCGCGCGTCCGCATCCGGCGGCGACGCTAGCGACAGGCGCTCGTCGCGCTTTACGTTCAGTGACGTTCGAGCTTCGGGTCGAGCGCGTCCCGAAGTCCGTCGCCGACGAGGCTGAAGCTCAGCACGACGAGCGTGATCGCCATTCCGGGCGCGATCGCGGCGACGGGGGTCGAGCGTACGAGCTCACGTCCCTTGCTCAACATGGCGCCCCATTCCGGGTTCGGAGGTTGTACACCGAGGCCCAGAAACGAGAGCCCCGACGCAATCAAGATCGCGGAGCCCAGCTGGAGCGTGCTCTGGACGATCAACGGCGTGAGCGCGTTTGGAACGACGTGGCCCGCAAGAATACGGAGCGACGACGCGCCGGTCGCTCTCGATGCCGCGATGTAGTCGAGGCCTAGCACCGTCAGCGCGGAGCCTCGCGCGAGCCTCGCAAAAGTGGGGACGGAGAACACCGCGACCGCGACGATCGTGTTGATGACGCCGTTTCCGAGCACGACGACGATCGCGATACCGAGCAGGATTCCCGGCAGCGCCAGCATGATATCCATCAAGCGCATGATGACGGAGTCGACCCACGATCCGTAAAAGGCCGCGATCAGCCCTAGTGCCGCACCGACGAGCACGCCGACGATGACACTCGACACCGCGATGGTCAACGAGACCCTCGATCCATGTACGAGTCGGCTCCAGGTGTCACGCCCCAGCTCGTCCGTTCCGAGGGGGTGCGCCTGAGACGGCCCTTGATAGTTGCTCGCGAGGTCTTGCTCGAGCGGTCCGTAAGGAGAGAGATAGGGAGCGAGGCCCGCCATCAAGAAGAACCCGGCGAGGACGCAGGCACTCGCCATAGCGACCTTGTTCCGGCGGAAACGCCGTAGCGCGTGCGTGCTCATCGTGGCGCCCCGCCGAGCCGGATACGAGGGTCGGCGACGCCGTAGAGGATGTCCGTTACCGTGTTCACGACGACGAAGACGCCCGCGACGAAGAGCATCGTGCCTTGGATCATCGGATAGTCGCGCCAGTTGACCGCATCGACGAGCAAACGACCGACGCCCGGAATCGCGAAGACACTTTCGACGAGCACCGTTCCCGCAAGTAAGTTACCGAATCGCAAACCGACGATGCTGATCACCGGGATGAGGGCGTTTTTGAGTGCGTGGCGCACGACCACGAACCACTCCGTCTCCCCACGCGCCCGTGCCGCGCGCACGTAGTCCTGGCCGAGAACGTCGAGCATCGCCGCGCGGGTCATTCTCGAGATGATCCCTCCCGACTGCCCGGCGAGGGTCAGGACCGGTAGCACGTAGTGGGCGGAGCTGCGGATGCCAATCGACGGAAGCCATCCCAGCCACAAGGAGAACACGAGCATCAACATGAGGCCAAGCCAGTAAGACGGCGTCGATGCCGCAAGGAGCGCCAACATCATGACGAGACCATCCCCCGGCCGGTTGTGATAAACCGAGGCCAATACACCCGAGACCATCCCGACGAGGGTCGCGAGCAGTGTTCCCAACGCTGCGATCGTCAACGTGTAAGGCAGGCGGTCGAGAATTTCGTCGAGGACGGGCACGCCCATGCGGATCGAGGTTCCGAAATCACCTTGTAGCGCGCCTTTGAGGAAGCCGAAATACTGGATCGCCAGCGGTCGGTCGAGACCGAGCTCGCGCCGTTTCTGCTCGATTTGCTCCGGACTCGCCTCCAGCCCGGACATCAACAACGCCGGGTCGCCCGGGATCATGTGGATGAGCAGAAACACGAGCAGCGACGTTCCCAGAAGTGCCAGGAACATCTCGGCGAGCCGGCGAGCGACGTAACGAAGCAAGGGAGGTCCGGCAGCCTCTTCGAGTTATCGCGAAATCGCGGCCCGCTCGAACGTCACCAAGCCTAGCGGCGACGTCGTCAATCCGGAGACGGTGGCGCGCGAGCCAACGACGTGAAAGTTGTCGTACAGCCACACCGCTCCCGGATCTTCGAGATAGACGATCTCCTGCGCGCGCCGATAGAGAGCGTTTCGTTTGTCGTTGTCGATCTCTTGCATCGCCTCGAGAATCAACTCATCGAACTCCGCATTCGAGTAGTAGCCGTAGTTGTTCTCGTTCTTCTCCTGGGTGCTGAAAATCGGCCGCAGCCCCCAGTCCGCGTCCGCCGAGGACGCGCCCGCGCCCATGATGAAGATCTCGAGAGGACAATCGTCGGGCAACAGGCCGCCCCAGTACTGGCGGATCGCACCCCACTCCAGGACCTCGATCTCCGCGCGGATGCCCACTTCCGCAAGCTGTGCCGCAATGGCCTGCGCGAGCTCGACACCCATATTGTATCGAGGGGTCGTGTTGATCGTCGTCTCGAACCCGTCGGGATAGCCCGCTTCCGCGAGTAGCCGGCGCGCCTCGTCCGGGTCGTACGGAAACTCGCCGAGATCCGCCCGTCCGCGGATCCGCGGCGTGAGCGGGCCGGTCGAGGCCTGAACCATCCCGGGCATCAAGTTATCGATGATCGATTGGCGGTCGATCGCATGGGCCACCGCGCGCCGGATGCGGGGGTCCGTGAAGGGCTCACGTTTGCAGTGGAAACGAAACTGCTGTGCCCCGATGCTCAACGTCTTCGTAATCTCAACTTCGGGATCCGCCTCGAGTCGAGGCAGGTCCGCGGGCGGGATGTGCGTGATCACGTCCACGTCACCCGATTCGAGCGCGATTACCCGTGACGCAGCCTCCGGGATGGGCCGATAGAAAATCGTCTCGAGTCGTCCCGGCTCCCCCCAGTAGTCGTCGTTGCGCTCGAGCGTGAGCTCCAGATCCTTGCGCCATGCCGTTACCCGGTAAGGGCCGGTGCCCGCGGTGGCATCCGCGGAATAGCCGAACGCGCCTCCGTGCTCGGCTGCCATCTTGGGACTCACGATGACCGCGGACACATGGGCCATCGTGGGCTCGAAAGCACCGAACGGGTATCGAGTGACGATCCGAACGGTCAGATCGTCTACGACCTCCACATGGTCGATCGGCAGAAAGAGCGAGCGGCGGTTGTGGCCCGCTTCCGGGTCCAGCACGCGATCGAAATTCGCCTTGACCGCATGGGCATCGAACGCCGCGCCGTCGTGAAACCGGACTCCGGAGCGCAGCTCGAAGGTCCACGTGACTTCGTCCTCCGCCACCGACCAGCTCTCGGCGAGATCCGGGACGAACTGCATGTCCTCGTCATAACGGATGAGCGCGTTGTACAACATCCAGATAATCTGATCCGACTGGCTGTCCGTTGTGTTGTGGGGATCGAGCGTGGTCGCGTCCGCGCTCGACGCAAAGACGAGGCTGTTCGTCGATCCGCCCTCGTCTTGACTGACGCAAGCCACACCCAGCAGGTAGATCGCAAGCGAGGCGCAGAGGCCAATGTGTCGTCGTTCCACCGTTCAGCTCTCCCGTTCGGTCCCTCTTCTCGGATGTACGATACACGATTCACTGTCCGAAAAGCGGGGCGACGGCGTTGTCCTCATGTCATTTCCTTGTATTCTTATTCCTAGAGTGAAGATCGATATCACGGAGAAGATCGCGATTGACGAAGCGGAGCTCGACCTGCGCTTCGTACGCGCCGGCGGCCCGGGAGGGCAACACGTGAACAAGGTCGCGACGGCCGTCCAGCTTCGTTTCAACGCTCTTCAATCGCCGGCGATCGCGCCGGATGTCGGCCAGCGGCTGCGCGTCATCGCCGGTACCCGTATGTCCGAGGACGGGGTCATCAGCATCGAAGCGAGCCGCTTCCGGTCGCAGGCACGAAACCGCGAGGACGCCATCGAACGGCTCGTCGCGCTCATCACGCGCGCGCTCGAAAAGCCGAAGAAGCGCAGAAAAACGAAACCGAGCCGAGCATCGAAACGGGCTCGCGTCGAGGACAAGAAAAAGCGCTCGACTCTGAAAAAGACGCGCGCTCCTGTAAAAGACCACGAATGACCAAGGAGGTCCACTTGATTCTGAGCAATACCGAGAACGTACCCGGGAAGAACATCCTCGAATTCTACGGTGTGGTGAGCGGAAGCACGGTCCGCGCCAAACATATCGGCCGCGACATCATGGCCGGATTCAAGAACATCGTCGGCGGCGAGCTCAAGGGCTATACCGAGCTTCTCATCGAGGCCCGGCAGGAGGCCGTCAACCGGATGACCGCTCAAGCCGAATCCGTCGGCGCGAATGCGGTGATCAACGTTCGCTTCACGACGAGCTCCGTCGCGCAAGGAGCAGCCGAGCTCTTCGCCTACGGCACCGCGGTCAAAGTGGGCTGATATGGGCACCGAAGCTCTCATCCAGTTAATATTTCCGCTGGTGCTTCTCATCGGCGCCTATTTCGTGGGGACGTCGCTCGAGACGAAACACTACAAGAGTCTGCGGGCGAGAGAGCACGCCTCGCGCGGGTTTCTGACAGTCACGTTCCCCTATGAGCCGTCGGAGAAGCAGGTGTTGGACACGGCGCTCGTCACCGGAAGCGTCGTGATCTCCGTCGACTACTTCAAGCGCTTCCTCGCCGGATTGCGCATGCTATTCGGCGGCCGGGTCGCATCCTACGAGCCTCTCCTCGACCGCGCGCGACGAGAAGCCATCCTGCGAATGAAGACCGACGCTCGAGATCGCGGCTTCAACGCCGTCACCAACGTACGGCTCGAGACGTCTCGGCTCGCGAGCTCCGCGGGGAATAACCAGGGAACCGCCGCCGTCGAGATCCTGGCGTTCGGGACCGGAATCAAGTTCCACCACGAAGCCCGAAGCGCGTGAACCACGAGCCCCGCGTTCCGCGAGACGACGTCAACGTCACCGCCCGTCATCCGCTCAAAGACGGCGCGGTGATGCTCGCGGGCGTCGTGGTCGTCGCGGGGCTCATCTTCGGCGTCGCCGTGCTGCTCGTCGAGCAGCTCGTGCCTTACGTGCCGCCATCCTGGGAGGCTCGACTCTTTCCCGACTTCGGCCTCATGGAACATACGCCCGACTCCCCCGAGCAAGAGGCGCAGCTCGAGGTGCTGAACACCCTGCTCGAGCGACTGGAGGCCCATTGGCCGGAACGTCCCGAGACTTTGCGGGTCGGCCTGCTCGACACGGACGGGGTCAACGCGCTGGCCTTCCCGGGAGGGCTGATCTTGGTGACCACCGGGCTCATGACGGAGGTCCAAAGCGAGAACGAGCTCGCTTTCGTGATTGGGCACGAGCTAGGCCACTACCACGGACGGGACCACTTGCGGTCCCTCGGACGCGGCGTCGCCCTGGCCACGATCCTTGCGCTTCTCGGACAAAGCGGCACCGTCGGTGAGCTCGTCGGGATCTCGAGCGACCTGTCCACGAGAGGATTCAGCCGCGAGCAAGAAGAGCAGGCCGACGCGTTCGGGCTCGGTCTGGTCGAGAGCGAGTTCGGCCACGTGCACGGGGCGACGGATTTCTTCGACCGTCTGCCCGCTCCGGAGAGCGCCATCGAGAGAGCGCTCGCAACCTATCTCGCGACCCACCCCTTAAACGACGAGCGGGTGCGGAGTATCGAGCAGCTCGCACGCGATAGAGACTGGAAAACGGAAGGCGAGACCACGGCCCTGGCTCGATAGGTCGCTCTTCATCTGCCAACACCGAACCGTCATACGGTCAAAGATTGAGGTGACTCGAATGCTTCGCTTGATCACGTCTCGATTGGTCCGAGGATTTCTGATCCTCCTGCCGGTCATCCTGTCCTATCTTCTCTTCGGCGCTTTGTTCGACATGATCTTGACACTGACGACGCCCATCACGGACTTGCTCCCGAAGACGATCTTTCCGGACGTGCTGTACGAAAAGGGGATCGCCTTGGCGATTCTCGTCGGACTTTGCCTGCTCGCCGGGTTCATCGCCGAGGTGGCGCTAGCGAAGCGGATGGGCGCGTGGGTCGAGAGGAAGCTCCTCAACCGCTTTGCGCCTTATGGCATCGTCAAGAGCCTGGCGACGAGGCTCTCGGGGAAGGACGTTCCGAACAACCTGGAGCCGGCGCTCTTCCTCCGGGAGCCGGGGAACCGCGTACCGGCGTTCATCGTGGAGAAGCACGCGACGGGTGAGCTCACGCTCTATGTGCCGTTCGCCGCCATGCCCGGGGTCGGCAACATCCACATCGTCACACCGGAGAAGGTCGAGCGACTCGATGCATCGATGATGGAGGCCCTCGGATGCCTCTTCAATTGGGGTGAAGGGGCGGAAGCCCTCCTCCATGCGAAAGAAACGAGCGGCTAGCGCACGTAGTACAAAACGAACATGTACATCCAGTAAACGACGAGCGATATCGCGAGAGCCTTTCCTAGCTCCCGAAGCTTGTCGAGCCATCGCTTCTTCCGTGCGGCGGGCGCAAGCGCATAGATGGCGCCGATGAGCAGCACGATGATGGCGATCGCCCGGATCCGTAGCACGCTAGACTTCCGGTGGATCGGGGCTTCGCCAGATCAACCGCAACGCGTCCAGCCTGAGAGACGCTGAGGCGATCGCCTGATCCAGTAAGTCGATCTCCCGCGCGACGCGCTCGATCTCGACGGGGCGTATGTGGTCGTTCACGAGCGCCAATGCTCTCAGACGACGGTGCTCGCCGTCCATCAGCTCTCTCATGCGGTTCCGGCTCGTCTCGATGACCGCCGGACATCGATCCTCGGCAAGCGCCCGCACCCGGGCAATCATTCCCGGCACCAGCTCCTCTTGCCAACCGCGCTCGGCATAGCGGAGAGATTTCTTCGCGTCCGTCACTCTCTTCGCGAGTGCTCTCTGCGGATAGGCGTCGGTCACATCCACGAGACGTTGATCGACGACGACGCGGATGGGCGTCGGCGGGAGAAAGCGATCCACGAAGAGACTCGCGGGCGCCACCACGTCGAGCACGAAGAGCGCCTCGAGAAGCAAGGACTCCGAGCCGACGAGACGGAGAAACGCAACCGCGCTGTTTCCGTTCTCGGAGCTCGTCAACAGCTCCATCGCGCCCATGACCATGGGGTGGTCCCACGTCAAGAAATCGAGCTCGCCTTGCCGGGTCGCGCGCTCGCGAGACGCCGTCATCGCGACCTCGCCCCCTCGCAACCCGGGAAGATCATCGACGACGAGCTGGTTCCCTTTCTTGAAGACGAACGTCCGCGGTGCGATCTCATCGAGCTCGACGCCCAAGTGCTCGAGGACATCGAGCACGTAACGGTCGAGCTTCGTGCTTTGGTCCCACTTCCGGATCTCGTCGACCAGCACCCGCGACGCCTCGGGCTGGTACGAGCCGAGCTCGAGCAGGCGGTCACGCCCTTGCTCCAAACGCGCGGCGACTTCGGTACGGAGCTCACGAGTGCGCTCGATGAGAAGGTCGAGATCCCGAGGCACCTCTCCTATCTTGGCCGAGCTCAGATGCTTGAGTCCGAGCTCGCGGACCAGCTCGGACAGCTCCTCATAGTGCGCTCCGCTCGGCAAGCTGTTCTCGAAAGCGTCGAGTCCATCGTGGTACCAGCGGAACAATAACTGCTGCGCACTCCCCCGTAGGACCGCCACATGGATCTCGACGGTATGCTCCTGACCGATCCGATAGAGCCGGCCTATCCGTTGCTCGAGGAGCTCCGGGCTCAGCGGAAGATCGAAGAGCACGAGGTGATGAGCGAACTGAAAGTTGCGCCCCTCGCTGCCAATCTCGGAGCACAACAACACCTGCGCGCCGTCCTCCTCCTCCGCGAACCACGCGGCGTTCCGATCCCGCTCCAGGAGAGAGAGCTCTTCGTGAAACACGCCCGCCGTGACCCGCGTCTGCTCACGAAGCATTTCCTTGAGAGCCATCGCCTTTTCTTTGAACCGACAGAGCACGAGTACCTTGTGCGGCCGAACGCTCTCGACGAAGCCGGCGAGCCAGCGAGCGCGGACGTCGTCGCTGTAGTCGAACGAGAGACTCTCATCCGACGCGCCGGTATCGACGGCGAACTCTCGTCGAAGAACATCGAACTGCGGGCCCGCATCCTCCGGCCATTCCAGCTCGACGGGATGGACTTTCCGCTCGGGCACTCGATCGAGAACGCTTCTCTGGTTTCGAAAGACCACACGGCCCGGCCCATGACGGTCGAGGAGCTCTCGCACAACGGCAGGCCGTCCCGACACGTCCGAGGCGAGGACCTCCCGGACCCGTTGTCGGAGCGAGTCGTACGCCTTCGGGAGCTTTGTCGCGAGCTCTGTAGCTTCGGCTTCGCTCCGGGCCGGTCCGTCGAGAATCTCCGCCGCCAGAGCGGCGACTTCACGGTAGCGGGCTGCTTCGGCCTGATAGCTCTCGAAGCTCCGATAACGATCCGGGTCGAGAAGCCGAAGGCGCGCGAAGTGGTTTTCCTCACCGAGCTGCTCGGGGGTAGCCGTGAGCAGGAGGAGCCCGTCCGCGGCACGAGACAGCGTCTCGACGATCCGATAAGAGGCGCCATCCGTCTCCAGATGATGCGCTTCATCCACGACGACCAGGTCCCACCCGGCCTCCGCCATTTCCGTCGCTCGCGATGGCTCCGTCGCTATCCAGTCGAGGCTCACGATCATGCACTCGGCCGATGCGAAAGGATTGGTCGAGGGCTCGGATTCCGTGACGGCCTCGCAGTAGGACGCTCCCGCGATGGTGAACGAGAGATGGAAGCGGCGGAACATTTCGACCCACCACTGGTGTACGAGCGATTCGGGGACGAGGACGAGAACGCGGCCAATGCGTGCGCTCTTCAACAATCGGTGAATGATCAGCCCGGCCTCGATGGTTTTTCCAAGCCCGACCTCGTCTGCCAGAAGAGCTCTCGGGAGCGGACGACCGGCGATCTCGGCGGAGATGAAGAGCTGATGCGGGATCAGCTCGATGCGGGCGCCCAGAAAACCGCGTGCCGGAGACTTGCGGATCTTGTGCCCCCACTTCCAAGTGCGCAAGCGCAAGTCGAACGCGGGGCTAGGGTCCCAATAGCCACCTAGAAGGCGCTCCTCCGGCTTACTGAAACGAAGCGTGCCGGCGAGCTCCGTCTCTAACAGCCGATGGCGCCCGCTTCGATAGGTCACGAGCCCCTCTCGCTCCTCGGTCGTCTCCACCCGGAATTTGAGGCCGTCTTCGCTCTCGATCTCGTCACCGACGCGAAAGAGCACCCGCTTGATGGGAGCCGATTGCACGGCGTATTGCCGTACGGTCTCGCTCGCCGGGAAGCGCATCAGCACTCGCCGGGCTTCGATACGCTCGACGAGGCCGAGACCGAGATCGGGCTCCGCTTCACTCAAATATCGCTGGCCGACGACATAGGACGTCATCGCCGCGTAGTGTATCGCGGTGAATTGCCTTTCCTAGAGGGTGCGCGACAGCGTCACCACTGGAGTCCAGCCGTTGCGCCCGAGGACGTTCTCTTCGCCGATACAAATGAATCCGAGCCGCTTCAAGAACTCGACGCCGTGGCGGTTCTCCGCAAAGAAGCGCACCCAGAGACTGCCGTGGCCGAGGCGCCGCGCGAGGTCATTGCTCGCGGCGAGCAATGAGGAGCCGACGCCGTTCCCGCTCCAATCCGGCGCGACGAAGACCCCGTGTAGCTCCATCGGGCGGAGCTCTCCGGAGCGCACGCTCTCCGCCGGCACGACGCACAGCTGCGAGTATCCGACGACCTCACCGCTCCAAAGGGCGACGAGAACCCGAGAATGCCGCTTCTCGATGTTCTCTCGAAGCCCCGCCTCATCGAAGCGCGACGCGACGCCTGCCAAGTCGGCGGGGTGCAGCATCGACGCATGGGTATGGTGAAACGCGCGCGCTCCAATCGCCGAGAGCGTCTGCGCGTCGCGGCCGCGGGCCTCTCGCACCGTGATTCCCGTGGCGGCATCACGAAACAGAAACAAGGGCGTCATCTCGCCACTCGATTCCGCATCCCGCACCCGTGCTCTCAACGCATCTCTCCCTGACAAGAGCTACGAAAGACGGGTCGGAACCCGCCACTTTTTCTGGATAAAGAGGATTTTTTCGATATTCTGGATCCCACGTGCGCCTCCAGACCCCAGCCGCAACGGCTCTCCTCGCTCTCACGTTCGCCTGTCAGCCGGAGATCGTGCCGGAGCCCTACATACCCACGGACGCCTATGACGCTTATCGACACGGGCTCGAAGCGTCAGGGCTGGGCGCGACGGCTTTGGGCCGCGACTGGAAGCTCTCGGGAGAAATGGCGCTCCGTTCTCCCATCACCGTCCAATCCCCCTTCAACGAGTCCATCTACATCGATGACTCGGCGGCTTTCGCCGTCGGTTATCGATTCGCGGTCGGCCGGGGCCAGCGCACGGAAGTCACGCTCCAAGCGGCACCCGACGTGGATTGGAGGATCTATCTCGATCTTTTCCGTGTGGCGGAAGCCGCCGATGAGCCGCCAATCCACGTAGCCACCGGAGGACAAGGCGACCGCAAGCTGTCCTTCGAGCCGCGCCGCGACGGCGAGTACGTCGTACGGGTCCAGTCAGAGCTTCTCCGCGGCGGCAGCGTCGCGCTTCGGATCGAGAACGTGCCCGCGCTTGCGTTCCCCGTCGACGGACGCGACACCGGAAGCATCGGCAGCACGTTCGGCGCGCCCCGCGAGGGCGGCCGCCGCGAGCACCACGGCGTCGATATTTTCGCGCCCCGGCATACACCGGTGCTCGCCACGTCGAGCGCGCGGGTGCGCCGGGTGACGGACTGGAAGCTCGGTGGGCACGTGGTGTGGCTCGACGATCAGGAGCGGGGCGTGCGCCTGTATTTCGCCCACCTCCAGACGCAGGACGTCGAAGAAGGGATGTGGGTCGAGCCCGGTGACCTCATCGGAACGGTGGGCAACAGCGGTAACGCCCGAACGACGCCGCCGCACCTACATTTCGGAGTCTATGCACGCGGCGAGGGTCCGATCGATCCCTATCCCTTCTTGTTTCGATCGCGGCGCCGGCAGAGACCCGTCGACGTCAATCTAGACAACCTCGGACGTTGGATCCGCACGAAGCGCCAAACCGTGTCCATTCTCAGCGAGCCTTCCGGGAACGATGCGATCCGGGAGCTCGAGGCCTATACGCCGCTCCTGGTATGGGGAGGCGCCGGGCGTCGCTACCGCGTCGCGCTGCCGGACGGGACGGTCGGCTACGTACGTGAGCGCGCGACCGAGTCCGTCGCAAAGCCCGTCGAGGTGATGGAGCTCGCGAGCGAGACCGCCGTCCTCGATCGGCCCGCGGGCGATGGCATCGTCAAACGCGTGCTCCCCGCCGGCGAGCGTATCGAAGTCTGGGCGCAGTTCCAGGACTACTCGTGGGTGCACTCCGAGGCGCCTGCCGAGACCGAGCCCGAATGGGTTCGCCCGAGCACACCCTAGCGGGCGGACCGAGAGCCCGAGGGCTCATGGGTTTTCACCCACAGCGAAGTGCCGGGGAATTCCCAACGACTCAGATCACGTCCGATCGGTCGACGCTCCTCTAACCTGGTGGGTGCGCGCAACTGGGGACATACATCGAGGGGGGTCGATAACATGACGACGGGCGCAACCGCGGAAACCAGCTGGATGGGAGCCTTCTCCCCTCTCGCTTTCACAGAAGTTCTGAAACGAGTCGCTCAAGAGAGCCGCTCGGGCGAGCTTCGCATCGTTAGCGGGAACTGGATCAAGACCATCGGCGTCGATGCGGGCGCCGTCCGTTCGGCGACGAGCAACATGCGCCAAGACCGACTCGGCGAGAGCATGCTGTCTCACGAGAGTATCTCGGGGAGCGACTTCAAGGTAGCGAGCGAGAAGATGGCGCATGAGGGTTGCCGCTTCGGAGAGGCGCTCGTCGAAATGGGACGACTCGACCGCAAGCAGCTCCAGCGTGAGCTCGCGGTGCAGATCCAGCGGATCGTACTCTCGCTGTTTCGCGTCTCGGAGGGACTCTACAGCTTCGAGGAGGCCGAGCCGTCGGACGAGCGCGCCGCGTTCTCGCTGCCGGTGCCGCCACTCCTCCTCAAAGGTCTCCGTCGCATCGACGATGGTCGCATTCTGCTCGAGGCAATGCCGCCCGCGGACGCGACGGTCAGGCTGGCCACGACACCCCTATTTCCGATCGATGGACACCGTCTCCCCACGCTCGAAAGATCGATCCTGCACAAAGCGAGGGAAGGCGTCACGATTGGCTCGCTCGTGCGCAACCAAGGGCTGCCCCGTCGGCAAGCGCTTCGAAGCTGCTACGGGCTGCTGACACTGGGCCTTCTCGAGGTCGCACCGGAGACCGAGGCCGACCCGGCCGCCTCCGCCGCTCCGCAACCGGGTCCATCCGACGATTCAACGAGGGAGATGATCGAAGGGCGTTTCGAGCAGCAAGACGCGCTCGCGGACGAGGACCTGCTCGGTGTCCCGCGCGACGCGAGCCAGGACGAGCTCGACCACGCCTACAAGCAGGCCTCCGAGGAATGGGTCCGGATCCGCAGCCGTACCCAGGAAACGGGCTTGGCAGAGAAGATCGACGCGATCGAGTTCCGCCTTGCCGCCGCCTACCATCAGCTCCTCGTGGAGCGAGACCGCAGTGCGGGCGGTAGCGTCGTTGGGGGAGAGGCAACGGAGGACACGACCTCCGGACCCCGCGAAGCTCGTATCGTCCAACTGGTGAGAGACGCGAAGCTCCACCTCCAAGTCGAGGACTGTAACGGGGCGATGTCCCTGCTGCACGAGCTCGTCGCGCTCGAGCCCGCCAATGCCTCCTACCAGGTGATGCTCGGCCAAGCGATGATGCTGCACCCGACGCTCGACAAGGGCGCGGAGGAGCACTTCATGCAAGCCCTCGAGCTCGAGCCGGACAACGCCGACGTGCGAGTCGCCCTGGGGCGTTACCTCCAGCGGGTCAAACAGACCGCGCGGGCGGCAGCGGAGTTCACGCGGGCCCTCGATATCGACCCCGAGCACGAAGACGCGCGCCGCTATCTAGAGAGCACGAACGAGCCGACGAAGATGAAACGCTTCATGACGAAGCTGTTCGGCTAGCAGGCTGTACGAAAAAGCCGCGAAATAGGGAAGCCGCCGAAATAGGGGGACACAATACCTATTACTCTGGAAATAGGGGGACATAAACCTATTACGCGGTTTCTTGAGGATGGTTTACGGCAAGAACAGAGTAATAGGTATTG
>Ga0315338_1001059_pt1 | contig 41016 bp, 34 predicted proteins | sample ASW8metaG_FD_204518 | JGI IMG/M metagenome (GOLD analysis project Ga0315338, IMG submission 204518) | Ammonia-oxidizing marine archaeal communities from Monterey Bay, California, United States - ASW #8 | ecosystem: Environmental > Aquatic > Marine > Coastal | place: USA: California | collected... | reverse complement strand
CCTGACGGGCGAAAACAAGGTGACCGCTGTCGATATCCTGCACGATGCGGGCAAGAGTCTGAATCCTTCGATCGACCTGGGGCAAATCGAGGGTGGCTTTATTCAGGGCATGGGCTGGCTGACCACGGAAGAGCTTTATTTCGACGATGAGGGCGCCCTTAAAACCCATGCGCCATCGACCTATAAAATCCCGGCTTGCAGTGACCGGCCAGAAAAATTCAACATGAGGATCTTCGATGCCGGAGAAAATGTTGAGGACACTATCTTCAAATCGAAAGCCGTGGGCGAGCCACCGCTGATGCTCGCCATCTCTGTTTTCAATGCTCTCGCCGATGCGGTTTCCAGCGTTTCCGGCTACGCGCTCTATCCCGATCTCGATGCCCCGGCGACACCGGAGCGCATCTTGATGGCGGTCCAGAAAATGCAAACTGCCAAGGCGGCAACCCAAGAGACGGAGGCGGCACAATGAGTGGCTGGTCCGAAATTCTCGATTGCCTTGACAAGACGGACGGGCCAGCGGTTCTCGTAACCGTGGGCGCGGTCAAAGGATCGACGCCCCGAGAGACCGGCGCGACCATGCTTGTGACCAATGACAATCTCACCGGGACCATCGGTGGCGGACGCTTGGAACATCTAGCCATCCAAAAGGCAAAAGACATTTTGGCCAAAAGTACCGAAGGTACCGATCTTGTTCTCCAGCTTCCCTTAGGGCCGGAACTGGCGCAATGCTGTGGTGGATATGTGGATATTCTGCTCAGCCGCCTTTCTGATACAGATGTAAATATATTTAACCGGTTAAAAGAAAACTTAGAGAAATTCGCTTTGATTTCCTACTGGACGAGCGGTTGCTGCAAACGTCAGTTAGTGTCGAACACTGACGCGCCAACTTATCTGGAACCGCGTTTGCATGACGCTATAGAGCGTCTGTTAAGCGCCCCGGGATCGGAAATCATCGCTGGCAAATCGGAAACAGATTTCACCCTAGTGCAGTCTCTTAACTCAGCTGAGTTCCACGTCAATATATTTGGGGCTGGCCATGTAGGCCGGGCAATCGTCAATGCCCTGTCGCCACTCCCCTGCTCTATCAACTGGATCGATGAGCGCACCGATGAGTTCCCTGCGGACATACCACCGAACGTCCGAAAAGTAATTTCTACACATCCAGTGGCGGAATTTCCGTCTCTTCCTTTGGGCAGCTTCAATCTGGTCATGACCCATAGCCATCAACTCGACCTGGAAATCTGTGAGGCTATCCTGCGGCAAGGGAATGAGGCCTATTTGGGCCTGATCGGCTCGGAAACGAAAAAAACCAAATTTGAAAAACGCCTTAAAGTGCGGGGACTTTCAGCGCCCGCAATTGCCCACATGACCTGTCCCATCGGGCTGGAATATTTGGAGGGCAAACGACCGGAGGAAATAGCGTTGAGCGTCGCCGCCGATATTCTGATGCGTCACCAGCAACGAAAAAAGAAGTCTGTGCCTGCAAAGTCAGAGGGTGCATATGGATCGTAAATATGATTTGGTACTTTTAAGGGAAGTAAAACGTGGCCTAATTGAACAGCGACTAACAGCTGGCAAAAAAGCCGCGCCCACGGGGAGAGACAGGATATGACTACAAGCAGCGGCGAGACACCGCAGCTGGAGTTACGGGGGATTACTAAGGCCTACCCCGGGACCCTGGCCAATGATCATATTGATTTGAAAATCATGCCGGGCGAAATCCACGCCTTGCTCGGCGAAAATGGCGCAGGCAAAAGTACCCTCGTCAAAATCATCTATGGCGTGCTGGAAGCCGACGAAGGTGAGATTTTCTGGCTCGGCGAGCCGGTCACAATACCCAATCCACATACAGCGCGCAAAACCGGCATTGGCATGGTGTTCCAGCATTTCTCGTTGTTTGAAGCCATGACGGTGACCGAAAATATTGCTCTCGGCATGTCTGGGCGGCAGGATATGAAAGCGCTTGAAAAACGTATCGTCGAGATTTCCAACAACTACGGCCTGCCGCTGGACCCACATCGCCAGGTCCATACCTTGTCTGTAGGCGAAAAACAGCGGATCGAGATTGTCCGCTGCCTTCTGCAAAGTCCCAAACTTCTGATCATGGATGAGCCGACGTCGGTACTAACCCCGCAGGAAGCCGACAAGATGTTCGAAACCCTCCGGCGTCTGTCATCGGAAGGTGTGTCCATTCTCTATATCAGCCATAAGCTGGATGAAATCCGGGCGCTCTGTCACAAGGCGACGATCCTGCGCGGCGGAAAATATATCAGCGAATGCGACCCCACCGTCGAGACCGCCAAGAGCCTGGCAGAAATGATGATTGGCACCGACTTGCATGCACCCATACATTCCGGTGAAGAGGCCACCGGTCCTGTGCGATTGCTGGTAACCAATATGGGTATCAGCGCCGATGCCGAGTTTGGCGTAAATTTAAGCGATATCAGTTTCGAGGTGCGCGGCGGTGAAATCCTCGGGATCGCCGGGGTTGCAGGTAACGGCCAGATCGAACTGCTCTCCGCGTTAAGCGGCGAAACAAGTTGTGAGGATGCGGGGGCCGTTCAGCTGGATGGAAAACCCGTCGGCAAGCTGAGCCCCAATGATCGCCGCAATTTGGGATTGGCGTTCGTTCCCGAAGACAGGCTTGGCCACGGCTCGGTCCCCGACATGACTTTGACCAACAACGCTTTTTTAAGTGGCTTCAGCCGCAAGAACCTGCTCAAAAACGGTTTTATTGATACCGACGCCACAGAGGCCTATGCGCAGGATATTGTCGATAAATTTGATGTCCGCACCCCGGGGATTGATCATACGGCCAGCAGCCTCTCTGGCGGGAACCTGCAGAAATTTATTGTCGGCCGGGAAGTGTTACAGCAACCGGAGGTGATTATCGTCGCCCATCCGACATGGGGTGTGGATGCGGGTGCGGCATCCTCCATCCATCAAACTCTGATTGATCTGGCAAAACAGGGCACCGCCGTGCTGGTGGTCAGTCAGGACCTGGACGAGCTTTTTGCCATCAGTAACCGCATCGCGGTCATTGCAGAAGGGCGGTTGTCAGATGCCCGCAATCTTGGCGATATCACGATCGAGGAAATTGGATTGCTGATGGGGGGCACCCATGGCATGGGCGAGCCTCAGGGAGACGCGCATGTTGCTTAAAATCGAAAAACGCAGTGAGCCTTCCAAGGTGATGGTCTATATGACACCGATTATTGCCCTCGTGCTGACCATACTCACCAGCATTGTTCTGTTTGAATTGCTGGGCGTAAATCCCATGGAAGCCCTTTACCAGTTCTTCATCGCGCCACTTGATACTGAATATGAATTTTCTGAACTGTTTGTGAAGGCAACGCCGCTGATCCTCTGCGCCATCGGGCTGTCCGTCTGCTTTCGGGCCAATGTCTGGAATATCGGGGCCGAGGGGCAACTGACCATGGGCGCCATTGTCGGCAGTAGCCTGTTTATCTATTTCCCTGAGACCGACAGCTTCTTGATGTTACCGGCGATGATTATACTTGGCGCCGTCGGCGGTGCCGCCTGGGCGGCCATTCCCGCCTTTCTGAAAACCCGCTTCAATGCCAATGAAATCCTGACCAGCCTAATGCTGGTTTATGTCGCCATTCTGGTGCTGTCGGTTCTGGTCCATGGGCACTGGCGCGATCCAAGTGGCTTCAATTTCCCTGAATCCCGTACCTTCAGTGAAAGCGCTGATATGCCCATCCTGGTCTCCGGTACCCGCATGCATTTCGGGACGGTGCTGGCACTACTGGCGGTTCTCGGTGCCTGGATCATGATGTCGAAGACGCTGATCGGCTTTCAAGTCAAAGTCATTGGCGCCGCGCCTGTCGCCGGGGCCTACGCCGGTTTCAGCCAGAAGAAAATTATCTGGTTCACCCTTGTGTTTGGCGGCGCTATGGCGGGAGTGGCCGGGCTCTCTGAAGTTAGTGGCCCTATCGATCAGGTTCTGCCGAGCATCTCGCCAGGTTACGGATTTACGGCTATTATCGTGGCATTTCTGGGACGCCTGCATCCGGTGGGCATTTTCTTCGCAAGCCTGCTCATGGCCCTCACCTATCTCGGCGGGGAAACCGCGCAGATCAACCTCGGCCTTCCCGTCGCCGTCACAGGCGTATTTCAGGGAATGGTCCTGTTTTTCCTGCTGGCCAGTGATGTTCTTGTCAATTACCGATTCCGCTTAAATACAGTTAGAAAGGCCGTGTCATAATGTCTGGATTTGAGTGGATCGTCCCGGTTATTTTGACCGTTATTACAGCAGCAACACCGCTTGTATTTGCAGGCATAGGAGAGCTGGTCACGGAAAAATCCGGTGTCTTGAACCTGGGTGTTGAAGGGATGATGTTGATGGGGGCCGTGGCCGGATTTGTAACCGCAACAGTTACCGGAAACTATTTCCTTGCCGTGTTGGTCGCTGCCTTTGCCGGGGCTGTGATGGCCTTCCTGTTCGGGATATTAACGTTATCCTTGATGGCAAATCAGGTGGCGACGGGCCTTGCCCTTACTTTGTTTGGGGTGGGCTTGAGCGCTCTCATGGGTCAATCATTTGTCGGCGAGCCTGTCGATCCTCTATCGAAGCTGAATATCGCCGGATTATCAGATATTCCGTTTGTGGGGCCAATCCTGTTTGGTCAGGACGGTCTAGTGTATCTCTCCTTCGTGCTGGTCGCCGGAGTGAGCTGGTTCCTGTATAAAACCAAAGCGGGGCTTATCTTGCGTGCCGTCGGCGATTCCCATGATGCTGCACATTCCATCGGCTATTCCGTGATCGGCATCCGCTATCTGGCGGTAATGTTTGGCGGTGCCATGTCGGGCATCGGTGGCGCTTATCTGTCCCTCGCCTACACACCCATGTGGGCGGAAAATATGACAGCAGGGCGTGGCTGGATCGCCCTTGCGCTTATCGTCTTCGCCACCTGGAAGCCCGGCCTCGTCATGGTCGGTGCCTATATGTTTGGCGGCATCACTATTTTGCAACTACATGCACAGGCCGCCGGACTTAGTGTTCCGTCACAGGTACTGTCCATGCTACCCTATCTGGCAACCATCATTGTGCTTGTCATGATTTCCAAAGACCAATCACGTATCAGAAAACATGCGCCGGCCTGTATCGGAAAAATATTCCATCCGGCGGCGTAACAAGAAGAAGTCAAAACTAACGACAACAGAGGAGAAGAAAATGAGTTTAAAATATATCCCAACCCTACTTGGTGCCGTCGCGGTTGCCGGTAGTATGCTGCTTGGCAGTGCCGCCAGCGCCGAAGATAAAGTCGGTTTTGTCTATGTCGGCCCGGTCGGTGACCATGGCTGGACATATCGACACGACCTCGGCCGACAGGCCGTCCAAAATGCATTTGGCGACAAAGTTAAGACGACATTTGTGGAAAGCGTCAAGGAAGGGCCGGACAGTGAGCGCGTTATCCGGCAAATGGCTGCCGATGGCCATAAGCTGATTTTCACCACATCTTTCGGCTTCATGAACCCCACATTAAAAGTTGCCAAGCAATTCCCTGGCGTGAAGTTTGAGCATGCCACGGGATATAAGCGCACCGACAATGTCGGGACATACTCTGCCCGCTTTTATGAAGGCCGTTATGTAGTTGGTAAGATTGCCGGTAAAATGACAAAGTCAAATGTAATCGGTTATGTCGGATCGTTCCCAATCCCTGAGGTAGTACGTGGCATCAATGCCATGACATTGGCCGCCAAAAGCGTCAACCCTGATGTTACGGTGAAAGTTGCCTGGGTCAGCACCTGGTATGATCCGGGTAAAGAAGGCGACGCGGCCAAAGCTCTAATTGACCAAGGTGCGGATATTATCTTCCAGCACACCGATAGCCCGGCCCCACTACAGGTTGCCGAAGGCCGTGGCGTCTGGGCCGTTGGACAGGCTTCTGACATGACCAAATTTGCGCCAAAAGCCCAGCTAACGGCCATTATCGATGACTGGGATGGCTATTATGTGGCCCGCACCAAAGCGGTTTTGGATGGGTCGTGGAAGTCCGATGATACTTGGGGCGGGCTTAAATCCGGCATGGTCGCCCTCGCGGATTACAACTCGGCCATTCCAGCTGATGTTGTTAAGCTTGCCGAGGAAACCCGCAAGGGCATCGAAGACGGCACCATTAATCCGTTTGCCGGACCGTTTAACAAGCAGGATGGATCTGTTGGTGCTGCTGCCGGCTCCGCACTGGATGACGGTACGCTTCTGGGTATGAACTGGTACGTGGAAGGCGTGGAAGGCCAACTGCCACAATAATCCGACTTCAATTACAGCACCCCCGCCGGTCCATGATGGATCGGCGGGGATTTTAAAAATACAGATTAGCTAAAACCATATGACTGATTTAAAGACTTTTATCGCAGGCATGCCCAAGGCCGAGTTGCATATGCATATTGAAGGCAGTTTGGAGCCTGAGCTGATGTTTGAGCTTGCGGCGCGTAACAAACTGACGATCCCGTTTAAAACCGTGGATGAAGTGCGCGACGCTTATCAGTTTTCGAACCTGCAGGATTTTCTCGATATCTATTATCAGGGGATGAATGTCCTGATGACAGAACAGGATTTCTACGACCTTACATGGGCGTATCTCACCCGTATTCACGCGCAGAACGTCATTCACACCGAAATTTTCTTTGATCCGCAGGGCCATACAGACCGCGGCATCTCTTTTGACACAGTGATCAGCGGCATTACCCGCGCGCTCAATGAAGGCAAAAGCGAATATGGCATTTCGTCCCATCTGATCATGTGTTTCCTCCGGCATTTAAGTGAAGAAGAAGCTTCTGCCGCGCTGGAACTAGCGCTTCCTTATAAAGACAAGATAATTGGGGTTGGTCTTGATTCTTCTGAGCTTGGGCATCCGCCCGCGAAATTTCAGAATGTATTTGCGCGTGCTAAAGCCGAAGGCTTTCTCGCTGTTGCCCATGCGGGAGAGGAAGGGCCGCCCGACTATGTGCGGGACGCCCTTGATCTTTTAAAAATCGACCGGCTCGATCATGGGAATCGATCGCTGGAAGATGACACGCTGACGGCCCGATTAGTGTCAGAGCAAATGGCACTCACCGTGTGTCCGCTGTCCAATTACAAGCTCGCCGGGGTGACCGACATGCGCCAGCACCCCATCAGGAAAATGCTCGATCTCGGGATCAAGGCGACTGTCAATTCCGACGATCCGGCCTATTTTGGTGGCTATATGAACGAGAATTTCGACGCCATTACTGGGGCCCTTGGCCTTTCCAAAGATGACATTCTTACCCTTGCGCGCAATGGATTTGAGGCCAGTTTCTGCTCGGATGATAAAAAGCGGAAAATGCTGGCGAAGCTCGAAGCCTATGCTCAATAATCGCCGCATCCATCATATGGGTGAGAAAATCACCCTCCCCCTCTATCTTGATTATCCGGCATCAACCCCGCTGGACGATCAGGTGCGAGAAGCCATGGCGCCGTATCTCGCGGCCGCAGGCAACCCCCATAGTCAAACCCACGGTTTCGGTCACGAGTTATCCCAAGCCATTGAGATTGCCCGGACCCAAGTCGCAGCCTTGATATCCGCCAAGCCCCATGAGATCGTCTTCACCTCCGGCGCGACAGAAGCCAACAATCTTGCGCTTTTGGGGCTTACAAAAGCTCGAGGGATGCGCGGCCATATTATCTCCGCCGCCACCGAACATGAGGCGGTCCTGCAGCCTCTCAAAGCATTGGAAGCCGACGGCATCGACGTGACCCTGCTGCCTGTCGATGAAAGCGGCCAGATCAATCTGGATGAGTTGAAAAGCGCCTTCCGCCCAGAGACATTTCTGGTGACCCTGATGGCTGCAAATAACGAAACCGGCGTATGCCACGATCTCAATGCCATTGGCCCACTCTGCAGTCAGCAAGGAGTGGCCTTTCACAGCGATGCGACGCAGGCATTGACCACAGAAATCATCGATGTGACAAAAAGCCACCTTAGTCTCTTAAGTCTTTCCGGGCATAAGCTTTATGGGCCCACCGGAATCGGCGCCCTTTTTGTGCGAGAGGGAACTCAGCTTGAGCCACTGTTCTTTGGTGGCACCCAGGAACAGCGGTTGCGTCCCGGCTCCTTGCCTACAGCTCTCTGTGTGGGGCTTGGCGCGGCGACGGCAATAACCAATAATCGACGAGCCGCAGACAAAAAATACCTCTCTGTCCTGCGCGATAAGCTGAAGGCCTCCTTGAAAAAAAATCTTGCTGGGCAAGTTCGCTTCAATGGCGAAGATGCGCCAAATGCCCCGGGCTGTCTGAGCGTGACGTTGGTCCGAATTGATGCCGAGGATTTATTGTTTGAACTGCCTGATCTGGCACTTTCCACCGGATCAGCCTGCACGTCGGGGTCGAGCATGGCCTCTCATGTCCTGACCGCCATGGGCCACAGCGCGAACGAGGCAAACAGCACCTTCCGTATTGGATTTGGGCGCAAGAACACATTGGCGGAAATCGATCTTGCCGCCGGACAAATCGCCAATGCGTACGACACATTAACCGGCCGTGCCGGGTCAAAGTTGAGGAAGAGATAATGGACGCGGTTTTAATGGAATGGGTGCAACTGGCCATTCGCTGGATCCATATCATCACCGGGATCGCCTGGATCGGGGCATCCTTTTACTTCGTCTGGCTGGATATGAACCTGACACCGCCCGCCAAGGATGGACATAAGGACAAGGCCGGTGTTGGTGGCGAACTCTGGGCCGTCCATGGCGGTGGGTTTTATGAAGTACAAAAGTACCGCGCAGCCCCGCCGGAAATCCCGCCGACGTTACATTGGTTCAAGTATGAGGCCTATTTTACCTGGATCAGCGGCTTTATATTGCTGTCGATCCTCTATTATTTCGGAGCCGAGATTTATCTGATCGACAGTTCCGTCGCGGATATCTCTGTCGATGTCGCCATCCTCATTGGTGTTGGCTCCATCGTCGGCGGCTGGGTCGTCTATGACCTCATGTGCAAATCGCCGCTGATCAATAACCAGGCGATGTTTGGCCTTGTGCTCTTTATCCTGCTGACCCTGGCAGCCTATGGTTTATCGAAAGTGTTTAGCGGTCGCGGGGCCTATATCCATATTGGCGCTATCATGGGAACCATCATGGCGGCCAACGTGCTCTTCGTCATCATTCCGGGGCAGACTGCCATGGTGAGCGCCGCCAAGCGCGGTGAGGCGCCAGATCCGCGCCCCGGCATCTGGGCAAAGCAGCGGTCCTTGCATAACAACTACTTCACATTGCCTGTCCTGTTCATCATGATCAGCAGCCATTATCCCCTGACCTTCGGCGACGAGTATGGCTGGCTGGTTCTCGCCGGCCTGTCCATTGTCGGTATTATGGTCCGGCATTATTTCAATATGAAGAACCAGGGGAAAGCCCGGCAGGGTTTCATTCTTCTCCCACTCGCCTTTATTCTGTTCTTTGCCATTGCCTATGCCGCAGCGCCGATCAGTGAGGATGAAGCGGCCGAGATCGTCCCCTTCGCCACGGTGCAGAAAATTATTAACGACCGCTGCACCAGCTGCCATGCGGCCAGTCCTATCAACAAGGATTTTGACGCCCCGCCCAAAGGCGTGAAGCTCGAAACTCCGGCGCAGATGGCACGAGAGAAAACCCGGATCAGGCAGCAGACGGTGGACACCAAAACCATGCCACAAGGAAACGTCACCAAAATGACGGACGAGGAACGCAAGCTCCTCGGCTGGTGGATCCGTCAAGGTGCCACGACGGACTAGGTCAGCGGATATCCAGCGGCGGTGGTATTTTCCGCTGGCGCCCTTTCCGAATTATCACCCGTACTCCTTATCCCGGTAATTTATGTACGGCTAAACAGGAGTTTAATTCCGGCAAAAGTAAAAAACGCCCCTAACGTCGCCTGAACATACCGTCGGGATTTCGTGTATATGCTGACCATTATCGGTGTAGAGAAAGCAACAGCGTAAAGGCCATAGATAACGCAGGACAGCAGAGTTGTTCCTGCAATGATCGCCACTCCAACCCATAACGGCGCATCAGGTGCCAGGCCAAGTGAAATGATGGCAACCCAGGACAGGGCCGCCTTGGGGTTCGTCATCTGAACAAGAAAGCCGCGCCGCGCGTAGCCAAACTTGGTGCGCCTCCCGCCTGCCATTTCCTGCGCGTCGATATCATGGGCGGAGGCTGCTGCCTTAAAAGACTTGTAAGCGAGCCATAAAAGATAGCATCCACCAAATATCTTGATCGCCATTAAAGCCCATGCGTATGTCGCCAGCACAGCCGTCAAACCAACAACGGTCAATAAAGCCCAGACAAACGAGCCGCCCGCGACACCAAGAGCCAGCGCAATACCAGATGACCGTCCGACACCCATGGAGGTCCCGATAACGGCAAGACTGTTCGGGCCCGGACTGATAATAGCCAGAAGGAAAGCGGAGTAAGCCAATGCGATACCAGGGAGATAGACCATAATATTTTCCATTGGCTCTGTTTCCTTTTAAATCAAATGTTCATGAATTGTTCCATATTGAGGCAGAACGGTCAACATGAAACGAAAACGAGATTTTTCGAACAGATATGTAAGCGTTAATCAACCAAACTCTGATGAACCAGCGCCCGCAGTTCTTTGCGGATCGGGAACTGGCTGCTGGGGGCGAGCTGGGTAAGGAAAAGGATGGTCAGATCCTCAACCGGATCGACCCAGAAGACAGTATTGGCCATTCCGCCCCAGCCAAAGTCTCCGGCAGAGCCCATCATTTGCGATTTCGGTGGATCGAGCATAACCCAGCCGCCGAGACCAAATCCTACCCCTTCAAAAGAAACTTCCGAAAATACTGGCTGACCATTATCCGCGAGATCCCCCTGCAAATGATTTGACGTCATAAAATCGACTGTACGTGATCCCAGCAGGCGAACGCCGTTATACTCCCCGCGCCGCCGCAGCATTTCAGCAAATTTAAAATAGTCACCCGCTGTGGAAACAAGCCCGCCCCCACCCGAATGGCAAGTGACACGGCCCTCCAGAAAGGCACTTTTCTGTGCAGGTTCCAGCAGCTTGATCTCCGCATTCTCGCCGACCCCATAGAGAGATGCGAAGCGACCAGCTTCGCCCGCGGATACGTCAAAGGCGGTATCGGTCATGCCCAGCGGACCCAGAATATGAGCATCGAAATAGGCACGCAGATCCATACCGGAAATCACCTCTACCAATCGCCCGGCCACGTCCGTTGACACGCCATAGTTCCACCGACTGCCGGGATTGAATGCCAGCGGCATCTGGGCGAGCTTATTCACCTGCTCTTCCAACAGTCCGCGGGTTGGACCGAAATCCATTTTACCAGCTGCATAGGCATCGGCCAGCAGGCCGCCATTAAAACCATAGGTAAGCCCCGACATGTGGGTTAGCAGATGATGTACTGTTAGCTTCGTGATCGCCGGTTCCGTGTCATCTATATTTTGTGCATTTGGGCGAAGGACCCGCATATCCTTGAACGCAGGAATATAGTCTTCAATCGGGTCATCGAGGTGAAACAGCCCCTTCTCGTAGAGCATCATCAACGCCACAGACGTCACCGGCTTTGTCATGGAATAAAAGCGGGCTTTGGTATCTGAATTCCAGGAAATATTATTTTCAATATCCGACTGCCCGGCCCATTTGGAATAGACCACCTCACCATGCCGGGCGATCAGGCTTTGCGTACCGGCAAGCTTCCCTTCGTCAAGATAGCGTTGCATCCAGTCCGTAATATTTTCAAGCCGCGCGGTGCTAAACCCCTGACTTTCAGGTGTTGCTGTAACGTCCATCATGATCTGCCTTTTCTTCTTATTATTATTGTTTTTGGTCTTGTTATCTCGCGATCAAACCTGAATGGTTTTTTGGCTCTGTACGCCAAGCCCCTCCACCCCAAGGGTCATTACTTGCCCTTCGGTCAGGAAAATCGGCTTCGGCTTTTGGCCCATGCCGACGCCCGGCGGGGTTCCAGTGGTGATAATATCGCCCGGGTGCAAGGTCATAAGCTGGCTTAAATGTGAAATCACCGTGGCAACGCCGAAAACCATCTTGTTGCTATTGCCCGTTTGTCGGCGAACACCATCCACATCCAGCCACATATCCAGATTCTGCGGATCGTTGATTTCGTCCCGTGTCACCAGCCAGGGGCCAACGGGGCCAAATGTATCATGGCTTTTTCCCTTGGTGAATTGGCCGGAGAGTTCAATTTGAAAGGCCCGTTCAGAGATATCATTTACGACGCAATATCCGGCCACATGTTTAAGCGCATCCGCTTCCGACACATATTTGGCGCGCGCGCCAATAACCACACCGAGCTCAACTTCCCAGTCTGTTTTCCGAGAGCCGCGTGGAATTTCGATATCATCATTGGGGCCGCAGATGGAAGATGTCGCCTTCAGAAAAGTCATCGGATGCTTCGGCAAATCCATGCCCGCTTCCGCCGCATGATCAGAAAAATTCAACCCGATCCCAATGAATTTTCCCACCTTGCCGATACAGGCGCCAATGCGGGGCTTTCCTTCAACCAGGGGCAGTGAGGAAACGTCCAGCGCCGCCAATTTACTCAGACTTTCATCGCCAAGGGCATCTCCGTCCAGATCCTCAATATGAGCGGAGAGGTCCCGGATATTCTCGTCCCCATCCAGAATGCCAGGTTTTTCTGAGCCCAGAGGGCCATACCGTAAGAGTTTCATCTTTTTCTCCGTCAGAGGGTAATAACGATTTTGCCAAAATGCTGACCACTTTCCATCAGGCGATAAGCGTCCCTGGCGTTTTTAAAATCGACGACGGTATCAATCACCGGCTGGATTTGATTATGGATGAGTGCCGCGTTCATGCGTGCAAACATATCCCGCGGGCCCACATATATGCCCTGCAGTGTAATGGATTTTCGCATAACCGACGTCGGATCAATCTGTCCGCCCGTCAGCACCCCGATCAGTGAAATACGTCCGCCAATGCGCACCGCGTCAATGGATTTGGGCAAGGTCCCGCCGCCGCCGACTTCCACCACCAGATCGACGCCGTGACCGTTTGTCAGTTCCATCACCGCCTGCTCCCAATCGGGAATGTCGCGATAATTGACAAGGTCCGTCGCGCCAAGGCTTTTAGCACGGGCGAGTTTCTCATCACTGCTGGAGGTGAGAATAGTGCGAATACCAGACATGGCGGCCATCTGCTGGGCAAAGATCGAGACGCCGCCGGTGCCAAGCAACAGCACCGTATCCCCGGCCCGCGCTCTGCCACTTTCAATAAGACAGTTCCAGGCGGTAAGCCCGGCGCATGGCAGGCACGCCGCCTCCTCGAATGACATATGGTCCGGGACCGGTAATGCCCCGCTTTCTTTCAGTAGAGCATTTTCACAGAGCACCCCATCGATGGCACCGCCCAGCGCACTCGCCATAACATCATCATGGATGGGGCCACTGATCCAGTTCTGAAAAAATGTGCCGACGACGCGATCGCCCACCCTGAATTCGGTCACTCCGGTGCCGATTTCTTCGACAATCCCGGCGCCATCTGAGTTGGGGATCCGTGGGGCCCCGATGCCGCGGGCACCGACGTTTTTGATGGTTGCCAAATCCCGGTAATTGATGGCGTTGGCTTTCAGCCGCACCAGTATTTCGCCAGGCCCCGGCGTTGGAATATCCCTGTCTATCAGGTTGAGGGCGTCGATCCCGCCCTCGCTGTCAATCACATAGGCTTTCACTTATTGTCTCCGTATCGGAATGTCATTTACATGACTTTATTCTTGTTATTCGGACGAATTCGCGTCAGCATTGAAGAAGCAATTTTGTTTGCTGTAAAGCAGTTTTTACAAGATTGCCGCATTCAGTTGGAAGTTCCCTTAGCATGATCAGTGAATACCTGCCCGAGTTTAACTCTTTTCATCTCCTCATCGTCTGCATCGCCTTTTCCCTCGGTGGGTTTGTGAAGGGTGTGTCGGCCTTTGGGTTGCCGACAATCGCCGTGCCTATTATTATCTTTTTTATGTCCCTGCCCGCCGCCGTCGCCATCATTGTGCTGCCGATGATCGTCACCAACTTCGTGCAGATGATGATTTCGGGCCATATTAAGCTGACCATCAAGCGCCATTGGGGTCTGTTTCTGCCTCTTTTTATCACCTTGCCCATGGGGGTTTTCCTTCTCTCCTCGGTCGAGACAACGTATCTTCTGATCACAGTCGGTTGCGTTCTTATTCTGATTGCAAGCCTGGAAATATCGGGTGTTTCCTTCGCCTTTCTCGGTCGGCGAGAGCAGCTTTTCGCCCCTGTCATCGGCGCCATTGCGGGCATAATTGGCGGCATTACAACGTTGTACGGCACCCTGCCGGTCTTCTTCTTTATCGCCATTGGATTGGACAAGGAGAAATTCGTCGCAGCCGTCAGTGTCCTGTTGTTTTTTGGAAGCATTGTGCTGATGCTCAGCCTGCATAGTATGAATTTTATCAATGCCACATATCTGACGTATAGTATACTCGGCCTTGCGCCCTTGTTTGCCGGTATGTGGGCGGGAACCAAAGTCCGGCATATGGTGGATCAGGTAACATTCAAGAAAATAGTGCTGATACTGGTCATGCTGATCGGGGTGGTTATGATTTACAGGGCCTTTTCCTAAGGAGCCAAAAATGAGTGACAAAATATGGAATATCTATCTGTCGGGTGAAATTCACAGCGACTGGCGAGAGCAAATAGCAGGCGGCGTGGTCGCCGCGGGCCTGCCCGTTCGACTGACAAGCCCCAATACAGTCCATGCGGACAGTGATGACTGCGCGGTTGCCATCTTCGGCCACGAGGGCGATAAATACTGGCATGATCATAAGGCGGCGATGCTGAATTCCATCCGCACTGGCACTCTGATCCGTGAGGCAGACGTTGTCGTCGTCCGCTTTGGCGAGAAATACAAGCAATGGAATGCCGCCTTTGATGCCGGATATGCCGCCGCCATTGGCACTCCGACCATCACCCTTCATCCACCTGAGCATGATCATGCACTTAAGGAAGTCGATGCAAGTGCCGCCGCCATGGCCCGCAACCCCGAACAGGTCGTCCGGGCGCTCACCTACGTAATCACAGGGGCCATGCCGGAATAATTGAAACGGCAGTGCCTACCTATTCAGCAGACAGGCGCTCCCGTAGCCGATCCGCACGTGGGATGGTGAAGGAAAAACTGGCACCAGCATCGCTATCATTAGTCACCCAGATTTCGCCGCCAAGGAAAGTAACGATTTCCCGGCAGATGGCCAACCCCAGCCCAGATCCCTCAGGTTTGTTATCGCCAGGTCCGGTAGATTGATGAAATTTTTCGAAAATCTGACCCATCGCCTCTTCACCGATGCCTTTGCCATTATCAAGGACATTGACCAGCAGCACCTCGTCCTCCAATGAAACTGTTACCTTGATGGTGCCTTGTTGCTTGTCACAGTATTTGATGGCGTTCGACACCAGATTGATTACCACCTGAATGAGCTGATCCCGATCCGCCCGGACGACAGGGAGTTCGTCCGGTATATCGATATCAAGATGGACCGAGTTTTCCTGCACCAAACCTTCAAGCGCAGCAAGCGCTTCCTTTACCGCGCCGCCCATATCAACCTCATCCAGCGACCAGTCCATCTGCCCCGCTTCCATGCGGGCAAGATCGAGTAGCTGGTCGATAAGCCGGGTCAAACGCTGGCTTTCCTTGATGATGACGTTCAGAAACTGCGTACGCTCTTCCAGTGGGACATTGGGATTATCAGCGAGAATTTCGCCAAAAGCCCGGAGGGAGGTAAGTGGCGTTCGAAGTTCATGACTGACCATGGAAAGGAAATGGTCTTTCAGACCATCCAGCTCTTTTAACCGTTCGTTTGCGTTTCGAAGCTGCGTCGTCGCTTCTTCCAGTTCGGCGGATTTCTGCTCCAGCCGATGACTATATTCGATGACCTGACTGGTCTCATCCAGAATACGATAGACTTCGTCAAGGCCAACGATCTCTCCCTTGACGACAGAGCCCATCATCACCCGTGCCGTGGCAGAACCAATGGCACCGGCGAGCATTTTCTCGGCGAAATCCAGCATGGTCGCATCCGCTGTCTGACTGACGCGGAGATTGATATCCCGGCTCGCGGCGAAGCTGGAAAAAGCCTCCGCTACTCGCTGGCCGCCGACGAAGCGGCCGACAAGCTGCTGCAAATCAGCGATGGTGGCAGAGCCGCGCCAGTAACGGCTGTCTTTTTCATCATCGGAATGACCGAAGACATCGACAAACAACGTTCCTTGAATGCGCTCGATCGCTGTCTGTTGCGACAGAAGCGACAAGCTCCAATACGCGCCGATATTGACCAGCATGCTCCAGAACAGGGCATGGGTCAGACGATCAAAGCCTTCCATCCCGAACAATGCATAGGGTTTCAAAAGCGTAATACCCCACGGGCCCTGCTCGATAAAGCTGATAGGCAGCCAGCCGGACTGCGCAAAGGACGGCAGAAGAAGGCAGTAAATCCAGATCACGAAGCCGAGCGCCAGCCCGGCCAATGCCCCACGATAGGACCCGCCTTTCCAAAAGATGCCGCCGATGATGGCAGGAGTGAACTGAGCCGCTGCGGCAAAGGACACCAGACCAATGGTCACCAATGAATAAGATTCGCTGGCGATCAGGTAATAGACATACCCCAGGATCAACACTAGCAAGATACTCACCCGGCGGATGGTCAGCAGCAAGCCGGTCAAATCATCATTCTTGCTGATGTTAAGCCAGCGCCAGCGCAATAAGAGCGGCATGATCAGGTCATTACACACCATGGTACTGAGCGCGATGGAAGCCACAATCACCATGGACGTAGCGGCCGATAGCCCGCCGACAAAAGCAATAAGGGCAAGCACACCCTGATCATGAAAGAGCGGTACCGTCAGCATGAACATATCGGCATCGGCCGGAGCGGATTGCCCTTCAAATATCAGCCGGCCGGCGAGCGCGATGGGCAGCACGAAAATATTGATCACCAGCAAATAGGCAGGAAACAACCAGGTAGCTTTTCGCAGGAATGATTCGTCTGGATTTTCCACTGCAGTAATATAAAACTGCCGCGGCAAACAGATAATCGCCGCCATGGAAAGCAATGTCATGGTCATCCAGAGGCTGTAGTCGCTGTCGGCATTGACAGTGAAGAGTTCCGACATTCCCCGCTGCTGCGCGGTCGAGAACAGATCGGTGAAACCATCATACAGCCAGAAAGTCACGAAAAACCCGACCGCAAGGAACGCCACCAGCTTGACAACGGATTCAAACGCAATGGCCGCCACCAACCCTTCGTGATGCTCACTGGCGTCAATATGGCGGGTGCCGAACAGAATGGCGAACAACGCCAGCGCGATGGCAACGATCAGGGTAGTATCGATAAAGAAAATCGGATCGCTCGGTGCCGTTAGCAAGGTGGTTTCGGACGAGCCCACCAAAATCCGGAAACTTGTGGCAATAGACTTAAGTTGCAGTGAGATATAGGGCATGGTCCCGACCACCGCGATCACTGTTACCAATCCACCCAGCCGCGCCCGCTTACCATAGCGTGAGGCGATGAAGTCAGCAATGGACGTAATGCGATGGAGCTTGCAAATGCGGATGATCTTGACCCAGACCACGGACCAGAGCACAAAAATAAAAGTAGGTCCGAGATAAATAGGGAGGAAGTCCAATCCGCGGTTGGCGGCCAGACCGACGCTGCCGTAAAAAGTCCACGACGTGCAGAAAACCGCAATGGACAAGGTGTAGATATAAGGGTTGCGGGTAATCGGCCTGTTGGTCTCGGCACGCTTATCGACAAATTGCGCGATGGCAAAAAGCAGCCCCAGATAGAGAAAGGAGACGGTGAGGACGAGGCCGCCAGACATTAAGGACGCTCCCAATCACGCTCAGACTCTGTATCATCCATGACGCGGCGGCGGGCACCAACGGCCGTAAAGACAATAACCGCCGCCCAACCTCCGAACAGAAAAAGGATGCTGAGTGGAATGCCGAAAACCAGAACAGGGTTATCGAAAATTGTGAGGACAGGTGGCATAAAGACGATCAGGCAGACGACGAACAGCAGGACCGACCATTCCTTTTTTCGCCCGGTTCTAATCATCTTTAGCCCCTTTTAGGTGTCACGATATGGTCGGTTTGATCGCGACGATATCCTTTACCATCTGACCAAGATCGCGTGTTGAAAACGGCTTGGTCACAAATTCATCGGCGCCGAGTGCCAACGCTCGCTCCTTGTCAGCCTCACGGCTTTTTGCTGACAACATGATAATTTTAAGCTTGTCGCAGCGCCGGTTGGCACGGATGGCTTCACAGACGGAAAATCCATCCTGTTTCGGCAGCATGATATCCAGCAGCACCAGGTCCGGCACATAATCGTCAATGGCTTTCAAGGCCAGATCGCCATCACGGGCGACCCGCACCGTAAATCCGGCCTGTTTTAAAATAAACTGCAAGGACAGCACAATATTTGGCTCGTCCTCAACCACAAGCACCGTATGCGACATCGTGCGGCTTTCTCCCTCCCCGTCACGGCAGGTAGTGGCGGCATCAACCAGGTGATTTCCTGTTTCGGATTATATGCCCGCGCCGTCAGTACCTTATGTATATAGCCTCACTTTAGCCTACTTTTCAGGTAGTTGGTAGCCTTACCGGTTCATTCGGTTTTCGATCAGTTCCTCGACAACCGCAGGCTCGGCAAGGGTCGATGTATCGCCAAGGCTGCCATAATCATTTTCGGCGACTTTACGCAAGATACGCCGCATGATTTTGCCAGACCGCGTCTTCGGCAATCCCGGTGCCCACTGGATCAAGTCAGGAGAGGCAATGGGTCCAATTTCCTGACGCACCCATTTCACCAGATTTTTACGGAGATCCTCCGTCGGCTCAACACCATGGGTCAGAGTGACATAGGCATAGATCCCCTGTCCCTTGATATCGTGGGGATAACCGACAACCGCAGCTTCCGAAACATCCTCATGAGCGACAAGCGCAGATTCCACCTCCGCCGTTCCCATGCGATGGCCGGAGACATTGATCACGTCATCAACGCGACCCGTGATCCAATAATAACCGTCCTCATCCCGGCGAGCACCGTCACCCGTAAAGTAGCGTCCGGGGAAGGTTGCAAAATATGTCTGATAAAAACGTTCATGATCGCCATAAACGGTTCGCATCTGACCGGGCCAGCTATCCTTGATACAGAGTACCCCTTCGCAAGGGCCGTCCAGAACCTTGCCCTCAGTATCCACCATAATCGGATCAATGCCGAAAAATGGAAGTGTGGCCGAGCCCGGCTTCAAATCTGTCGCGCCCGGCAAAGGTGTAATCATGATGCCGCCGGTTTCCGTCTGCCACCAGGTATCGACAATAGGACAGCGTTTCTCGCCGACTACATCATAATACCAGCGCCAGGCTTCAGGGTTGATCGGCTCTCCCACCGACCCAAGCAGTCGCAGGGACTTGCGGGAGGTTTTGGTGACCGGTTCATCGCCCGCCCCCATCAGCGCCCGAATGGCGGTCGGCGCCGTATAGAAAATATTGACCTGATGCTTATCGCAGACTTCCCAGAAGCGTGAAACTGTCGGATAGTTCGGCACTCCTTCAAACATCAGGGTTGTCGCACCATTGGCCAGCGGACCGTAGACAATATAGCTATGCCCGGTCACCCAACCGACATCGGCCGTGCACCAGTAAATTTCGCCATCATGATAATCAAAGACATAACGATGGGTCATGGACGCATACACCAGATACCCACCCGTTGTGTGCATAACGCCTTTCGGCTGCCCGGTGGAGCCGGAGGTATAGAGAATGAAGAGAGGATCTTCCGCGCTCATTTCCTCCGGTTCGCAATTGGCATCTACCTTGGCCATTTCCTCGTGATACCAGACATCCCGTCCGTTTACCCAGCCAATATTGCCGCCCGTGCGCTTGACAACGATGCTGGTGGTACAATCGGGGCAACTTTCCAGTGCTTTGTCCGTATTCGCTTTGAGCGGAATGGGTTTTCCACCGCGAACGCCTTCGTCGGCGGTGATCACACAGTTGGAATCACAGTCACGAATGCGTCCCGCCAGCGCATCAGGCGAAAAGCCGCCAAAAACAATGGAATGAACCGCGCCAATGCGGGTACAGGCCAGCATGGCCACGGCAGCCTCAACAATCATCGGCATATAGAGGGTAACGCGATCACCCTTCTTGATGCCCTGCGCTTTCAGAACATTGGAAAATTTGCAGACTTCTTCATGCAGTTCGCGATAGGTGAGCTTCTTGTCATCAGCGGGATCATCACCCTCCCAAATGATAGCGGTCTGATCCGCCTTGGTCGCCAGATGGCGATCAATACAGTTGGCGCTGACATTCAGGGTACCATCGTGGAACCAGCGAATATGCAAATCATCCTTGTCGTAAGAGACGTCCTTGACTTCGGTATAAGGCTTGATCCAGTCAACCCGCTTACCATGTTCGCCCCAGAAAGCGACAGGATCATCGATTGACGCCTTATACATGGCTTCGTAGCTCGCTTTATCCGTCCAGGCGGATTGCGCGATTTCGGCAGGAACAGGATAAATATCGTTGGCAGACATACGAAATGGGTCCTTTCAAATGGGGCATGCATTCTTTTGTACAGTAGGTCTATTCGGAATTTTTTTATCGTTGTGAATTAACATAACCGTTACATTCAAACAATCCGAAATAAGGTATGCGAAAAAATTGAGCAGAATCTAAGTTCAATTCACGGTCTTGCAACTGCCCTAATAATAGCCCCTAGGGTCAGGACCCTAGATTGCGAGATATTCGTGCCGAAGTTCCTGGTCATCCAGGACTTCCTGCGCGGTCCCGCGAAAAGCGATCTGCCCCATGTCGAGAATCAGGGCTTTGTCCGCCAGTTGCAGGGCCGCAACGGCGTTCTGTTCAACAATGATCGTCGTAATGCCCAGCTTTTTCACTTCCAGCAAAATCTTCTCGATTTCCTGGACAATAACCGGCGCCAGACCTTCGTAGGGTTCATCCAGAAACAACAGCTTTACATCCCTCGCGAGAGCGCGGGCGACGGCCAGCATCTGCTGCTCCCCGCCGGACATGGTAATAGCATCCTGATTGCGACGTTCACGCAGCCTGGGGAAATGATCATAAATACGGTCAATATCCCAGCCAATAGGCTCGGCGACCTGCGCTAAGGTAAGGTTTTCTTCAACTGTGAGACCACCGATAATCCGACGGTCTTCCGGCACCAATTGAATGCCTTCGCGCGCCGCCTGATAGGCTTTCAAGGTATGTATGGGCTTACTACCAAGATAAATCTCGCCCTGGGTCAACGCCGGATCATCAACACGGGCCAGCGCCCGCAATGTTGACGTCTTTCCGGCGCCATTGCGGCCCAACAGCGCCACGATCTCACCTTCCTCAACGTCAAAGGAAACACCCTGCACAATATAGGATTCACCGTAATAAGCGTGAACATCGCGGACGCTGAAATAGGGTATCTTTTCTTCTGCCGCCGACATCACTGTGTCCCCCCAAGATACGCTTCTTTCACTTTGGGGTCCTCACGTACTTCTTCGGGGTTACCGCCCGCAATGATTTGTCCGCGGGCCAGCACACTTACCTTATCGGCAAGGCTGAAGACAACATGCATGTCATGCTCGATAATCACTTTGGTCATCCCCCGGGACTTAATCTTCTTGAGCAGATCAATGGTCTGGTTGGTATCATGACGGGCCATGCCTGCCGTGGGCTCATCGAGGAGGAGTAGCCGGGGATGCAAAATCAGGCACATGCCGAGCTCCAGCCGGCGCTTATCGCCGCGGCTTAAGCTCCCCGCCTCTGACATCATCTGGTCTTTCAAGCCGACATCCTCCAGAATATGCTCTGCTTCGTCGCGAATTTCGCCCTGACGGCTTAAGAGTTTTCCAGCGTTAAACTTGAACGACCCATCACGATGGGAAAAGGCCGGCAGCATGACATTTTCCAGTAGTGACATTTCCTGGAAAATTTCCGGTGTCTGGAAAACCCGCGCAACGCCTACTTGTGCAATTTCGTGGGGTTTTTTGCCCGTCAGTTGCTGACCATCGAAAGTGACGCTTCCTGTATCGGGCTTCAAGCGACCGATACAGACATTGAGCAAAGTGGATTTCCCGGCGCCATTGGGGCCGATAATGGCATGTGTGGTGCCTTCCTCTACATGCAGATTAACGTCTGACAGGGCACTCAGGCCACCAAAGCTTTTATTGATGCCTTCCAGATGAAGAACTAGATCTCCCATACCCTACCCTTTACTCGCCGGCCTGGTCGGGGGCTGCCTGTCTGGCCGCCTTCCCCTTGTTACCAGTCCTGATAAATTTGAAAATGCGGTTAAATCCTTCAACCAGCCCACCGGGCAGGAAGATGACAATCACCATAAAGAGCAGCCCCAAGGTCAGATGCCAGCCACTCCCGACGAACATGCCGACCACGGGTACCAGCACATCGACCATTGCATCCGGCAGGAAAGAAAATGCCTGCTGCAAAACGCTATCGTCGAAGGAGGAGAAGATATTCTCAAAATACTTGATCAACGCTGCACCAAGCATAGGTCCAATCAGGGTTCCAACACCACCAAGAATAGTCATCAGGACCACCTCACCCGACGCCGTCCATTGCATGCGTTCGGCACCGGCTAGCGGATCGGTCACCGCCAAAAGGCTGCCCGCAAGCCCCGCAAACATGCCCGAGATAATAAAAGCGGTCAGCATATAAGGGCGGGTATTGATACCCGTATACTGCATTCGGTTCTGGTTGGATTTAATCCCTTTCAACATCAGGCCGAAGGGGGATCTAAATATCCGGATGGAGATAAAGAAACAGACTATCAGGATAGCGGCACAGAAATAAAAGCCTTCATACCCACTCATACTCAATCCGAAAAGCTCCGTCGACGGCAGGCCGCCCGTCGTTGCCGTAGATTCTGAAAACATCTTGTCCAGAATGCGTGGGTCCGCCTGATTAAGCTGCAGGCCGGTTTCGCCATTGGTAATTGGTGTCAGCACTGAATACGCAAGGTTATAGGACATCTGCGCAAACGCCAGTGTCAGGATGGAAAAATAAATCCCGGAGCGGCGCAGGCTCAGGAAACCGATAATGGCCGCCAAAGCCCCCGCGAACAGGACGCCAAACAGGACAGCCGGCAGCACATTCATGGTCAGGAGCTTGAACGACCAGACCGCCGCATAAGAACCTACACCCAGAAACGCCGCATGCCCGAAGGAGAGATACCCCGTCAGCCCGAACAGAATGTTAAAGCCGATAGCAAAGATGCCGTAAATCGCAAACTTCTGCAGCAGATCCGGATAAGCCGCACCGAAAGGCTGTAACCATAGGGGCATGAAGAGGATGGCGCCTGAAAAAATCAGCAGCAGCATCATGTCATTGATAAGTGGTTTTTTAATTTCGGTCATATCAATCGTCCATCACGCCAGCCCGACCCATCAGGCCACGAGGCATTACCAGTAAAATGACAACAGCAACAAGATAGAGGATGATTTGGTCAATGCCTGGGAAAATCTCCTTCACTTCGTTCATGGACGCGAAAGACTGCACGATGCCGAGCAGGAATCCGGCGCAAACGGCCCCACCCAGGGACCCCATACCGCCAACAACCACAACCACAAAGGACAGCACAAGAAAGTCCATACCCATATGATAATCCGGCGGCAGAATGGGCGTATACATCACCCCTGCGACCCCGGCGACCACCGCCGCGATGGCGAAGACAATGGTAAATCGCCGTTCAATATTAATACCCAAGAGACCCACAGTTTCGCGGTCGCGCATGCCCGCGCGCACCACCATCCCGTAAGTGGTGAACTGCAGGAAGGAGAAGACACCGAATATAATGAGGCCGGAGAAGGTAAGGTAAATTAGCCGCCACCACGGATATACCAGGTTATCACCAAGCCCGAACCAGGATCCGACGTTGGCACTGCCCGCCAGAAATTCCGGCGCAGGCTGCGGAATGGGATTGGCACCGAAATAGGCCTTAATGACTTCCTGAATGACAATGGCAAGCCCGAAGGTGACCAGAATTTGCTCCGCATGCGGACGCTTATAGAAATGTTTGATCAGCCCCCGCTCCATGACGAAGCCGACGAGCAGCATGAAGGGGATGGCCAACAATATGGAAAGCGGCACCGAATAATTAATAATGGTCGCGCCGACATCGCCGAACCAGATTTCAAGATAAGGCTGTTCCTTATAGGCGACGAAAGCTGTCACGCCTTCATCCTTCACCTTGGCGGAAATCGTCACCAGCTTCTGGAAGGTGACGGCGCAAAAGGCGCCTAACATAAACAGGGCGCCATGGGCGAAATTAACAATCCCCAACGTCCCGAAAACCAGGGTCAGGCCAAGGGCAATCAGGGCATATGCTGCGCCTTTGTCCAGTCCGTTCAGAATTTGAATAAAGATTGCATCCATAAACTTTTGCCTGCAAGGCCCCCATACTTATCGTCGTCGTAAAAACAAATCGAGAGTAGTAGGTTGGGTTGGCGCCTCCCTCCCGCTGAGGCGCCAACCCGTCTTGTCAGCTATTCAACAACATATGGGCCGAGAGAACCACCGAAAATGTTCCAGTCGTACTCAACTTGCGCCCGCGGCGTCACGTCAACCACCTTCAGAAGGTCGAACTGGCTGCTTGGGTTATCATTCCCCCGCACCACAAGAACATCCTTGAAGCATTGGTGATCTTCCGCACGATAGAGTGTCGGGCCGTTGCCCATACCGTCAAAGTTAAAGCCTTCAAGCTGCTTGATGACTTCCGGCGGATAGAAGGTTCCGGCCATTTCGCAGGCATTTGCATAAAGCAATGTCTGGGCGTAGCAAGTCTGCGCCGCCATGGACGGAGGGGCACCATATTCAGCACCGAAGGATTTCACGAAAGCCTGAGAGCCATCATCCTGCAGTGACCAGTTCCAGTTGGTCGTCCCCAAAATGCCCTTGATCGCATCGCCAGCACCCTGTGCCATCAGGCGCGAGAACAGCGGCACAACGATTTCGAAGTTCTTGCCGTTGACTTGCTTGTCGCGCAGGCCGAACTGAATGGCCTGGCTGAGGGAGTTGATCATATCCTTGCCATAATGGTTCAGGATCAGCACATCGGCACCGGAGTTCAAAACCGGAGTGATATATTGCGAGAAGTCACCTGCGCCCACCGGTGTCTTGACGGTCTGCGCCGTCTGCCAGCCAAGGGCCTCGGTGGAGTTCCGAATGCTTTCTTCCTGTGTCCAGCCCCAGGTATAGTCAGCTGTCAGATGATAAGCCCGACGATCGCTGCCATATTCCTTGTTCAACACGGGCGCAAGTGCTGCACCAGACATATAGGCATTGAAGAAGTGACGGAAACCATAGCGGCGCTTGTCTTTACCGGTGGTGTCATTGGAATGGGTCAGACCCGCCATGAAGACGATACCCTGTTCCTGACAGAGAGACTGCACCGCAACCGCCACACCAGAGGATGAACCGCCAGTGACCATGAGGACGCCATCTTTTTCAATCATCCGCTTGGCGGAAGCCCGCGCGGCGTCTGATTTCGTCTGTGTGTCACCCGTGGCAAAGGTTACCTTCTTGCCTAAGACACCTTTACCGGTGAGCATGGAAGGCTTGAAGGTATTCAGCATGCCGCCGTCGCCTTCACCGTTCAGATGTTTAACCGCAAGCTTGTAAGCACGCAGTTCATCCGCGCCTTCGTCCGCGTAAGGACCGGATTGCGGCACGTTGAAGCCAAGTTTAAGCTCGCCTGAATTTTTTGGATTGTTGCGAAAATCCGCTGCCCAGGCATCCTTCATAAAGAAGGTTGGTGTTGAAGCGACCAATCCCGTGACGGCGCCTGCTTTCAAAAGGCCACGACGCGAAACGCCGGGTTTTTTGATATCACTCATTCTATTTCTCCCGTTTATATGGGGTTCCTACCCTGATCGAGAGCTTGTGAGATGATCATCCATCGATTTAAGCAAACCCCCGTCCTGTCAAAATTTCACAACTTCAACATAATTCATAATAAACGTTGAAAAACCTTGGATTTTTATGTAATAATATTTTCATATTTTTTGTAATATTGTAATATTTTGTAAATTATTGGACGTGCAATGGCGACGACACCACTCCTTGGAAACCGTCTGAAGCGGCTCAGAAAAGAAAAAGAACTGACCCAGGCTCACCTCGCCGATCAGCTGGGCATTTCGGCAAGTTACCTTAACCTGCTTGAGAACAACCGCCGCAGCATGACTGTTCCCTTGCTGCTGCGACTAAGCCAGCTTCTGAAAGTCGATCCACTTATTTTCTCTCCGCAGGAAGAGGGGCATCTGATTGCCGAGATGACGGACACTCTTAAAGATCCACTCTTTAACGACACGGATGTTGGCGATGATGATATTGCGGCCATGGCGGCGGACGCACCGGAGCTGTGCGCAGCGTTCAAGAAAACCTACGATGCCTACAAGGCCTCACAATCCAATCTCCAGCTTTTGAGCGAGCGATTGTCGCAGGATTTACTCTTCGCAGATTCTTCTTTTCGGCTCAGAACTTTGGTCACATCTATTCTGTCGTCGACGGAAATCGTTCATGATAACGACAATATGAGCGACCGGGAGCGCAAAGAGTTTTTGCAGATTGTCCTCAAAGACAGTGAAAGCCTTGCCGATACCGTCAATGAAATGCTCGGTATTGTCGGCGGCGATGTGCTGACGGGCAAAACTACCTCTCCCGCACCGGATGAAGCGGTCTCCGATTTTATACAGACCAAGAATAATTATTTTGACGCACTAGAGGACGCGGCAACGGAGTTCCGAGGTATAATTGCCGACGACGGCCGTCTGCCTGCGCAGGCTATGGCTGACTTCCTGAAACGCGAATATGGGGTTAGAATTGAATTTGCGGATCGTGATAACCATAATACGGAGGCGACACTCTATGATGAGCAATATCGCCTGTTGACCCTGTCAAAAGCCCTCCCACAACCAAGTGTCAGCTTTCATCTTGTACTTCTCTGCGGTCAACTGGCTTATTCGGATTTATTTGAGGAACTGGCACATTCACCCGAACTACCTGATAATGCCGCCCGGCAAAAGGGCTTAGCCGCCATTGCGAATTATTTCGCCGGGGCCTGCTTGCTGCCCTATGACGATTTTTTTAAAGCAGCGGAAGAACTCCGCTACGACATTGAACTGTTACAGCAGCAATTCGGTGCAAGCTATGAACAGGTTTGCCATCGCCTGACGACGTCCCTCCGGCCCGGCAGAACCGGTATCCCCTTCCATTTGATCCGCACCGATATCGCTGGAAATATCTCGAAACGGTTTAGCGCCTCGGGCTTACGTGTTCCCCGGTATGGGAATGCCTGCCCGCGCTGGGTCCTGCATTCCGCCTTTCTGACCCCCGGTAACATCAATAGCCAGATTTCGGAAATGCCCGATGGCCACCGGTTTTTTACTATTGCCCGTACGGTGACCAAACCAAGTCTCGGTTATGCGCAGCCTAAGCGTCATTACGCCATCAGTCTGGGATGTGATGTTGCGCAGGCGCATCGGCTGGTTTACGCGGATAATATGAATTTGGGCGCCCCGAAGCTGGTAATGCCTGTCGGCGTTACTTGTCGGCTGTGTGAGCGACCCGACTGCACGCAGCGAGCCGCGCCGCCGCCCTCACAGCTCAAAAAAATTACGCCCTCACAACGGCGCAACATTTCTCCGGGTATTGGTGGGACGTAAGGTTTAGCGGCTGAATAGGGTCAGTTGCCCTTTGGCAGTGCGGCGGACTTTACCGTCGCGAATAGCAGTGAAATCGAGCTCCATGTTCAGCCCCGTCAGGGTCCGTTTATACACCTGCATGTCATAGTCACCAGCATCACTGATGGCCATCACATAGACAGTCAGAGTCTGCTTGCGGATCTGCGCCCAGGAAATGGGATCACCCGCATAGACATCCCCGCCGCCATTTTCTTTCCAGACATTGGGTGTTGCAGTTTTAACAAAAGACAGTGTTGTTTCTTTCAATACTTCCTTGGGGTTCGACGGATCGCCCTTCTGCCTAAGCAAAGTGCGCCAAGTGAGGGCAAAGTTGCCATTGGAATCGGGGCGGATATTAACGTCAATATCGCGGCTGGTGATGGCAAAATTAACACTGACGTTATTTTCCGAAATTGCGTTGCCGCGCCACTCTCCGGCAAAGGTTGTGATCGCCAGATCCTTCGCCGCCACAACTCCCGGCAACGCGACCATAAGCACAACCGCGAGAAAAAATCTTACTCCACTCATATTGAGCATCCCCCCAAAATCAAAACCTTTATATGCGCTGCATGATAAGCCAATCGACCCAGTGCGACCAGTGGTTTCTTGTGGCGATCGGGCAAAAAAAAGGCCGCGATACCGCGGCCTTTTTCAATATGAGTTTTTTAACTAAGCCAAGGCCTAACTTTCGTCGACGACAATCTTACCGCTTAGGATATCGGCGTTATCCAAAGACGCATTCTCAACAAGGATAGAGAAGCCGCTGATCTCAACGTCTGCCGCATTGGTTACTGTAATAGTCGTATTGCCACCGGCTTCGTTAAAGATCACATGATCGGCACGATCCGCCGCATCGATCCCCAAATCTTCAAACAGGGCTGTCAAATCGATAACATCATCATCCCCATTGGCGCCAAAGTCCTTAATGATATCGTCGCCATCGACACCGGCGCTTTCATAGGTAAAACGATCATCACCGGCCCCGCCAGTCAGGGTATCATCACCGCCTTCACCCACGATATAATCATTGCCGGCACCGCCGGTAATTTCATTATCGCCTGCATCCCCGACATAGACGAGTGACGGGCTGATATCGATTGTCAAGTTGGCCGTAGCCGTCAGGCCATCAGTATCCGTAATGGTATAGCTGAATACTTCCTGTTCGGGCTGGTTAATATCCGTATTGGCAATATAGGAATAGTCGCCGGTTTGGAAATCAATCGTGAAAACCCCGAACTCGCTATCAAGGGTCAGTTTGTCTCCGTCAATCGTCACCGGACCACCACCACTCCCAAGATCATAGGTGGTGCCGTTATACTCGATGGAAATAATCGGAACGGCTGCAAGCGGATCATTCCCGGCGCTGTCATTGGTCAGTACATTACCGGAAACAACATCGTTGTTGGTCACCAGGCTGCCATCCAGATCCGCCGGATCGTCGACAAAGAGGAATGGCTCCCCAACAGCAGGGTCAAAATTATCGTCCACGGGCGTATTGTCAATCTCACCCAGATAAATACTGTCTTTGGCATCATCACTAATACCGACAGCAAAAACATCGACGCCATCCGGATCTGCTGCGACCCAATCATTAAAGGCGTCAATCCCTTCCTGAGTAGACGAATACGGCGTTCCGATAAATGTGTTCGGCACACCGTCCGAGAGGAAGTAAACAGACTTCTGATAGCCATCCACAAAGTCAATGGTTTTGACAAGGTCTAGGGCTTCCGCATAATCGGTCAAGCCGCCGCTGCGGGTATCCAGATCATCCAGTGCCGTCAGAACCGAAGAAAGCGTTGTAAAAGTCCCATCGCCGCCACCAATAAATTCTGCACTTGTGCCAAAATCGATCAGGGTGATGGCCGTGCCCAGTGGGTTTTGTGTGAACAAGTCCGTCGCCAGGTTTTTAAGCGCTTCTTCCATGAGAGCCAGGTCGGCCTGGCTCAAACTGCGAGACGTATCAATCACGAAAACCGCGTGGGTGTCGACGGGTTCGGAAATGCTGGCCGGACCATCATCAACCGCGGTTGGGCCAAGATCGCCCACTCTCACCTCAATATTGAAAGAAGTTGACGCCGTATTATCGGCATCCTGCAATTCGGAGCCCGGCGCTTCAGCGGCACCCTCAGTTGCTGTCGCCGTAACCGTCAGGACAAAGTCACTATCATCATTGTTAGCCGATGTTACCGATACATTATTAATATCCCAGCCGGTCACATCCACATCAGAACCATCCCCGATAACCGTATTCAAGCCATCGGACAAAGTCGCGCCAACGGGCAAACCGCTGATGCTAATGGAAAGGGATTCAGATCCGTCCGTATCCTGTAATCCCGCCACAATTTCGGGCAAGTCTATTGCCGTATCTTCTTCGCCGCTGATGGCGTCATTGGCGGCAGCCCCATCCAGGGTCAATGTCGGAATATCAGCAACCGCATCAATCAGCACATCAATGGTGCCCGCAGTACCGGCAACCGCATCGGCGCCACCGTCTTTTGAGAAAGGGGTTACTGTAATGCTGAAGTCGGCATCGCTATCGGCAGGAAGGCCGTTAATGGTCAGGGTACCAAGCTCCAGCTCCGCCTTGGTTACGCGCCAGCCCGCGCCATCGGCAGCGCCGATGCTAAAGGTCACGCCTGCGGGATAACCGCTCAGGATTACATAGCCGTCCTCCGTGCCGCCTTCGCCTGTGGTCAGGCTGATGGAAAGGGGGATATTACCGGCAGCCGGTTCCGGAATGGACGCAATCTGATCCGCCGCATTGCCAAGATCTTCCTTGCCTGCAGCATCGGCGACCACAACCGTCGGCACGCCAGAGGCCGGATCAACAATGACAACAAGTTCAATAGACGTAGTTGCAACATTGTTGGCATCGGTCAGCTCACCGCCGTCTGCAACCGTCGCGCCTTCTGTAGAGGTTGCCGTTATGGTGATTGCAAAATCACTGTCATCGTCAGTGACAGGTGTAACCCTCAGGACCGTCAGGTCCCAGCCTGAAACATCAATATCAGAACCATCGCTGACGACAGTATTTGTACCATCAGACAATGTCACGCCGGCTGGGACGCCACTAATTGCCACGGCCAGGGTTTCAGAACCATCTGTGTCCTGGAGCGCCGCAAATATCTGAGGCAGATCAATGACCGTATTTTCATCGCCAAACGCTGCAGGATCTGCGGCGCCTAAATCAGGAATATCAGCGACGGCGTCAATAACCGCCAATGCCGCTGCATTGGCCGTGCCTTGCAGGCCCCCGCCATTTTCATAGGTACCCTCAACGGTGAGGAAGAAATCATCATCACTATTAGGAGGCGGCAAGACAAACATGTTCGGCAACACGCCCCCCACGGCAGCGACAGTTACCGAGCCACTGCTTACATCCACCTCGTCGCCCGCATCAGTACCGCCGACAAACAGCCGTGAACCGTCCGGGAAGCCGCTGATATCGATGGATTGTAATTCCTCGTCGGTATCGGGGGTAAATTCGACCTGCATCTGCATGGGAGATTCCGTAAAATCACCGGTATTCTGGTTAGGCTGCCAATCCTCAAAACCACCATCAAACGGCGCTGCGGTACCATTCGGCGTCGAGAAACTTACTGTAATTGTCCCGGAAGGATCGTCCGGTTCATCATTAGGTTCACCGGGAAGATCTTCATTCTCGCCAATAATTTCTTCCAGCTCATCACGGGCAAATTCCAGTGCTGTCGGCGGCAACAGGTCTTCAATGCCGATCGCGTCGGGAAGGCCGCCGTCATTAAACTGCTGGAAATCAGCACCACCACCGGCGCTGAAGTCGTCACCCGCTCGCGGCGTTACCTGAGAAACATCATATTCCTCAATAAGAACGGTGATCTCGTCGATCTCCATGGTCAATCCATTGGCGAACTCCAACGTTGCCGGGCTTTCGGTTGTTCCAAATACCAGAAAATCCTGCAATACGTGAACATCACCGCCGCCAACCGGAGCGACGAGTAGATTGCCCGCGTCCTGAGTGAAGCGTACACCCTGCGGCGTTTCAAAGGGCAACCGGATCGACTCACCGGGTATAACCTCAATAATAATTTCGGTTGGGCTGCTCGCAGTCCCACCGGCATTGCTGTTACTATTCGAAGCGACCATCTCTCAACTACTCCACTGACGTTCATCGTCACACAAAACAAAAAACGGCTCTATCACGTACTGTCACCTTTTGAGCCCTATCATTCAACAGTTTTTACACTGCCGCTCTACCCGCTTTCATCCCCTAAACGGGTGATAAGTAAAAAATTCATCAAATTTTATACAATCACCATCTAATTGCAGAGCGATATTTCCCAGATAACCTGAATTATCTTATATACAAGTGACATTTACCGCTATTTTTTATATAACCGGTTTTTTATAATATATTCTCTTAATCCCATAAAACTTGACGTTGAGGTGGTTTTTACATTCCCTCATGTTTCGTTCAAGAACGAGTGTAGACCATAAGTATCAAGAAATTGTAACTGTCCCAACGAGCCTTGATGGGTGGCCCTATCGCGTCATCAGGGCAATTTTTGCTAACAAAGCGCAGGCAATAACTAGCGCAATTGAGGTATAGACGATGACGCTTAAGGTAACTTCCGCATCCAGCGCCCAGCCCATAAAGACTGGCCCGAGGGCGGAGCCAAACACCATGACAACAGTGGCGACGGCGCGAATGGCCCCCAAATGACGGGTGCCATACAGCTCCGCCCAGAGTGATGAAAGCACCGGGTTAAGGCATCCAGCCCCAAGACCAAGTGCAAACATGATAGGTGCGACATAGAACTCCGATGTGGAAACCGCGAATATATAAATGCCGACGCTCAGGGGCAACAAAACGTAGGGCACCAGGCGTCGCGCCCGGAAACGATCAACCAGAATGCCGGTGATGATCCCACCGATAACGGCTGCAAGGGCAAAGATGGAGAATGAGAGACTCCACCATTCGAAGCTCCACCCCTTGGAGGTCACCAGATATACCTGATGAAAAAACACGCCGGTAAAAATCGCCGACGGTGCCATGGCAGTTGGCGCCAGCATATAGAATTTCCTGTCGCGAAGCATCTCGGCCCGTGTCCAGTGCCGGGCATCCTCATCAAGGGCGGCAAGCTCCTCCGCGCCATGTCCATCCTGTGCTTTGGTATGATGGATCAGCCGCGACATGACGGGAAGCAGGGTAATGGCCATAACCGCCGCCAAAACCGGCCAGATAAAACGCCAGTCCATGATTGTCAGCATTGCCACGACAACCGGCGGGAACACTGCTTCCCCTATTGGGTAACCAAAGGTGGCGATGGCAATCGCGCGGCCACGCTCAGCCTCATAACGGCGGGCCATGGCGGTAAGGGAAATATGGTTCATCATCCCCTGCCCCATAAAACGCACGGCGATAATACCAAAGAAAAGCGTGATCGGTCCCTGCACAAAACCAAAGGCGACCATGGCGGCAATCATGATCAACGCCACCTTGAAAGCAAACTGCCGGAGCGGGAGTCGATCTACCAGTGGTCCTGCTTTCCACAGCATTGCGGCACAAACCAGGGTCGCCGCCGTATAGATCGCACCAAAACTGCCATGGCTCAGACCAAATTCAGCACGGATATGGCCGCCTACGAGGGAGATGACAAAGGTCTGTCCCGGCCCGGACCAGAAGGCAAGCAACAGTCCGAACAGCAAAAACCGCCATTCCCGGCGGACGAATACCAATGTCCCCGCAGTTTTGAGCATGATGAACCGTGTCATAGAGGAAAGCGTTTAGGATCTTGCCCCTAATATAGCGCCATCTTTTGACGCTTCTGTCAAATGTTAGACGATGTCTATTCACGAACTATTTTCTGGCAAGACGCGCCCGGCAATGCCAAACTCGATGTTGAAGTACGGTGCCGCCAAGAAAGAAGAGCCTCGAAATGACCCGTTATATCCTCGCCATTGATCAGGGAACGACCTCCAGCCGGGCTATCCTGTTTGACAAGAACTACAAGCCGGTTGCTAGCGGACAACAGGAATTTACCCAACATTTTCCGGCTTCGGGCTGGGTTGAGCATGACGGCGAGGAAATCTGGGCGACAGTCCTCGCGACATGCAAGCAGGCTTTGGACGCAGCGGAAGCAACCATCGCGGATGTTGCCGCCATCGGCATCACCAATCAGCGCGAAACAACCATTATATGGGACCGCGACACCGGTAAGCCCATCCACAACGCCATTGTCTGGCAGGACCGGCGAACAGCAGATTTTTGTGACGGGCTTAAAGACCAGCGGCTTGAGGAATTCTTCAGCGCCAAAACCGGCCTGCTGCTGGACCCCTATTTCTCCGGCACCAAAATCGCCTGGCTTCTGGATAATGTGGATGGCGCACGGGCGAAAGCCGAGGCGGGCAAGCTCGCTTTCGGCACCATCGATTGTTTCCTGCTCTGGCGGCTGACCGGCGGAAAATCCCATATGACCGATGCCACCAATGCCAGCCGCACCCTGATTTACGATATCCATAAATGCGACTGGTCGGATGAATTGCTGGAAATCCTGAACATACCGCGATCGCTGCTGCCGGAGGTTCGCGATTGCTCTGCCGATTTCGGCATGACCGATCCCAACTTGCTCGACGATTCCGTGCCGGTTACCGGGATCGCCGGTGACCAGCAGGCAGCCACAGTGGGACAGGCGTGCTTTGAACCTGGCATGATGAAATCCACCTATGGCACCGGCTGCTTCGCCCTGCTCAATACGGGCAACACGCCGGTAACGTCACGCAACAAACTGCTCACCACCATTGCCTACCAACTGGACGGGCAGCCGACTTATGCACTGGAAGGCTCGATTTTTGTTGCCGGTGCCGCTGTGCAGTGGCTGCGGGACGGCCTTGGTATTATCGAACATGCCGCGCAGTCTGGGGATCTTGCGGAGGAGGCTGACCATACCCAATCCGTTATCTTGGTCCCAGCCTTCGTCGGAGTTGGTGCTCCGTACTGGGATGCCAACTGCCGGGGCGCCATTTTTGGGCTGACGCGATCCACCGGGCCTGAAGAATTAGCCAAGGCGGCGCTGGAAAGTGTCTGTTTTCAGACCCGTGATCTGCTGTTTGCCATGCATGCTGACTATACCGACAATCACGAGACGGTACTCCGGGTTGACGGCGGGATGTCGGCCTCCGAATGGACCATGCAACGGCTCGCCGATATTCTGGGCGCGCAGGTAGACCGTCCGGCATCTGCGGAGACAACAGCACTCGGCGCTGCATATCTCGCGGGTGCTCATATAGGCTTTTATCCACCGCTGAAAGACTTCGCCAAAGCCTGGCATCGTGAGAAGAGATTTGATCCCAAAATGCCGGAGGAAGAGCGCGAGGCCGCCTATGCAGATTGGCAGGACGCCGTCCGCCGAACCCTCAGCGACCATTGACCTCACCAACCTTTCATTTCAGAAAAAGGAACATGAGTTGAAAAAAATCGAATATTTCTATGCTGGGTATTCCGCCTTCGCCTATATCGGCTCCGCCGAATTCATGCGCATTGCCCGCGCGACAGAACGGGAAATTGATCATCGTCCCATTGATCTTCGAAAAGTCGTCGCGGCGGCAAGCCCTTCCGCCTTTGGCACACGTTCCCCGCAGCACAAGGCGTATTATTTCGGCCGCGAAATTGAGCGCTGGGCCGAGCATTGGAATATTCCGATTATGAAGGGCAGCCCGACCTATCACAGCAATGATATTACGTTATCGAACTGTATGTTGATCGCCGGGCTGGTGATGGAGATGGATATTGATGCCCTTGCCCATGAAATGCTGCGCGCCCATTGGGTCGATGATTATGATCTGGATAATCAAGCGGACCTTGAAAAAATTGCCCGCAATATTGATATTGATCCGGCCCCGCTTCTCGATGCCGCCCGGTCGCCCGAGGTGAAAGCCATTTATCAGACCAATACGGAAGAGGCGATCGAGAGGTCGGTTTTTGGCTCCCCTACCTATTTTGTTGATGGCGATATGTTCTATGGACAGGATCACCTAAGCTTCGTGGAGCGAGCTGCAACGACAGCTTATAAGGGGCAGTGGCCCCGGTAAATTCTCGCTCGTGGTTAAATAATAGTTGACTCAGTCAACTATATACGTGTCATAGTTAACTAAAATAGGAGACTATTATGGTTAACAGGATCGCCCGTATTGATCAGGTCCGCGCCTTCAACCGCTTCTATACGAAGCATGTGGGCGCGCTGAACGAGAAGTTGTTGAACAGTGAATTTACCCTCACGGAAATGCGGCTGCTGTATGAACTTCATGCGCAAGCGGGCGTGAGCGCCGCCCAACTCTCAAAAGAGTTGGGCCTCAACGCCGCTTATCTCAGCCGGATGTTGAAAAAATTCAAATCCGATGGCCTGATAAAATCGGTGCGCAGCCCAGATGACGCACGCCGCTGGATTATCACCCTGACGGGCAAGGGCCAGACGGTTTTCGCGCCTTATATTGACGCCTCCCGCCGCGAAGTGGCGGTGGTCATGGACAATCTGACGGAGCAGGAACAGTATCGGCTTCTAACCGCCATGGAGACCGTCACCCGCATTATCGGCCCCGAGCCTGAGGTCAAGCAGCCGTTTGTGATCCGTGATCACCGGCCCGGTGATATCAGCTGGGTTGTGCATCGCCATGGCCGGCTTTATTTCGAGGAATATGGTTTCGACGATACGTTCGAATCCGAGGTCGCCCATATCGCCGGGCAGTTTCTGGAAAGCTATTCCGAAAGGACAGAACATTTCTGGATCGCCGAGCGCAGCGGAATCATTTTGGGCTCCATCTGTCTGGTGAATGTGGATTTCAAGACGGCGCAGCTCCGCCTGCTATTTGTGGAGCCGGAAGCCCGCGGCGATGGCGTCGGTCGGGCGCTGGTGACGGAATGTGTGAATTTCGCGCGCAATGCCGGATATTCAGACGTTATTCTCTGGACCCAGAGCCAGCTTAAACCAGCGATCAAGCTCTATGAACAAGCTGGTTTTCATCTCGCGGACGAGGACCATATCCGCGGCTATGGCAGTGGCCCCCTGACCGCGCAGATGTGGCAGTTGCTGCTGTGAACGAGACCACCCGCGCCCTTATTGCCTCCGCTTCCAGCGGCATGATCATTGGCGCCGCAATGGTGGCCACGGGTTCCGTCGTTGACGATGCGGGTCCCGTCGGCATCACCTTTATCCGGTATTTCGTCGGCGTTATCTTTCTGCTTCCCGTGGCTTTCCAGGTGCGATGGAGGCCGGTGTCTCCGCGTGATCTGGCCGCCATCGTTATCCTTGGCATCTTTCAGTTTGCTGTTCTCATTGTCCTGCTCAATTTCTCAGTGATCTATATTGAGGTCAGCCTGTCCCTCCTGATATTCGCGACTTTGCCGTTGCAGACCATGCTCATCGCTATTGCCCTGGGACAGGAGCATTTCACCGGCCGCAAACTCATCGGCATTCTCCTGACCATTGTCGGCGTCGGCTATGCGGTCGGCGCTACCAGTCTGGCGCAGCCGCTGGGGGAGGATGGCTGGTGGGGCGTGCTGGCCGCCTTTGCAAGTGCGCTTGTCGGTGCCCTCTGCTCGGTCTTTTACCGCCCCTATCTCATCCGCTATCCCACGAGCCAGGTCAGCACCATGGCCATGGCGGCCTCGGTGCTGGTACTGGCGGGGCTGGCCGTTGCCGAGGGATTGCCTGCGGCCCTGCCCGCTTTCGATTTCAATGTCTGGGCAGCACTCATATTTATAGGTCTCTCAAGCAGTATCGGATATTCCTGTTGGCTATATGGATTGCGCCACACAGTGCCGTCAAATGTTACGGTATTTTTGGGCTTAAGTCCTATTTCCGCCGCCATTATCGCCGCCATCTTCATCGCCCAGCCGTTGACAACAGCGGACATCATTGGCTCTTTGCTGGTGGCGCTGGGGCTTGTCGTATCCTTATGGCAGCGCCGATCTAAGTCGGCCGCAATTCCTTGAAAATCCATCTCTCCAACAGCGGCGTGAGATAAATCGGCACTTGATAAAAGGCGAGGAAAACCACCACGCCCGCAAAAATCTCCGGCGGCAACACCGGCACCATCAGGGCGAAGTTCCGACTGCCTCCGATCAGGCCAATGCTTGCGGGCAGTTTCCCCGGCTTCTGAAACCGTCCCGATATGAGAAATTCCGAAACCATGGCGAAGATAAAATTAGAGAGGAAATTCGCAACAAGCGCGATCGAACAGAGCCAGAGCGCCATAAGCGGTTTTTCCAGCAACAACTTTCCACCCGGCCCCATCACCGCCATCAGAAAGGCCAACAACAGCAACGTCGTTATACCATCAAACGCCACGCCAAATCGCTGAATACGGATCGGCCCCAGTAGGTAGCGCAGCAACCCCCCGACAACGAAAGCGCCGCCAACGATGTAGAGCAGTTTCAGGAATATCGCCAACGCATCCAGTTCAATGTCAAATTCCGAGGCCAGGATCAAGATCGGTGGCGCCGTAAAGGGCAGCATTATGGCGCCAATCACCGTAGTATTCAGGCAGATAGCGGAATCAAGACCGATCATCTGAGCAATATTAGTTGTGGATGCCAAAGGCGGGGCACAGGCAAACATCATCAGGGCCAGCGCAATTTCCGGCGGTGGCCTGGTCACCGTGATAATCCCCAACATCACGATGGGCGAAATCAGGAACATGGCGACCAGTACGCTTAACAGCAATTTCGGTCGCCGGATCTGCGCCAGCACAGCCCGAACATCCACCCGCAAGAACGCCACCCCCAAAAGCGCCGAGACCAGATACGGAAAGGCCGGCATCAGATAGACGTCAAGCTCTGGCAGGAAAAACGCCACCGCCACGCCCGCTGCCAAAATAATCGCAGAATGTTTTCCAAGGAATGTCAACGGGACGAGCATGGCTTTTTTTTGGGTCCTTTTTTTGTCACATTTCCTCCCCACAGTTTCGAAAGCTGCGATCCAAGTCAACAGGATCCTCGCTGGTTTCACAAAAACAGGATGACAACGTCTTAAAAGGGAGCTTAATCAAGGGAGGAAAGCATGCCGATCTCGATAACCCTGAAAGTCGCGGGAACCAAAAAAAATGGCGTACAGATTGCTCTAGCACAGAACGATAATCCCGTCGGCAAATGGGGCAGTGATTACGGTACTCCTTGCGGTGAGAACAATGGCCTTATGTGGGGGTATCAGGTTGTTACTATCAAGCAGGATCGCGGAATAACTGAGTGCTCCGTCAGAAAAATCAGGTCCAAATTGATTTTTTGAAAATAATGTTTTTGAGGATGGAGCGGCATTGTCTACAGTCCGAGAAGTAAACGGACGGGATCGGACAATGAAACTCATGTCGGTGGATATTCTGCCAGGCGGGAATGCGCTGGAACTTGGCTGGGAGGATGAAAGCCGGAGCCGTTATCACGCACTCTGGCTTCGCGATAATGCCCTTGATGACGAGACACGCAGTCCGGCCAACGGTCAACGCCTGATCAGCGTGCTGGATTTACCAACGGACAGTCACCTGACCGATGCCACAATTTCGGGTGACGGTGCGCTTGTTGTCACCATTGCGCCGGAGATGAAGGAGCTATCTTTTCCCGGTAGTTGGCTGAAACATCATCGTTATGACGGAGTGAAGCCCCGGTCAGCGGGCTACGTCGATCCCGCTATGGACACCTGGGATGCCCATCTGCAAAATCAGGTCCCGACGGCCATTTGGGACGATATCCGTCAATCCGACACGGCACTATGCCGTTGGCTTGCCGATATCCGGCGATACGGGGTCGCAAAATTGACCGGTGTGCCGACGACATCCGGGGCGCTCTGCGATGTCGCTGAAACATTCGGCTATGTCCGCGAGACCAATTACGGGCGCTGGTTTGAGGTGCGATCAGAGGTTAATCCCAGTAACCTCGCCTATACCAATCTCGGATTACAGGCTCACACGGATAATCCCTATCGCGATCCGGTACCGACATTGCAGCTTCTTAACTGCCTCGAAAATTCCGTAGAAGGCGGCGATTCCATTGTAGTCGACGGGTTCAGCATTGCCCTGAAACTGAAATCAGAAAACCCGGCGGGGTTCGATTTGCTCAGCCGGTATCGGGCGGAATTCGAGTATGCCGGGGCCAACGACGTGCAGCTCTCCGCCAGCAAGCCGATGATTGATGTGTCATCTGAGGGCGAGATTACGGCGATCAGTTTCAACAATCGCTCCGCCGCGCCGCTGGTCAAGGTGCCGTTTGATGAGATGGAAGCTTATTACGACGCTTACCGGTGCTTTGCCAAACTTGTCGAAGATGAAAGCACGCAAGTGAGTTTCCGGCTGGCACCGGGAGAGCTTTTTATCGTCGATAACACCCGCGTCCTGCATGCACGTCGGGCGTTTTCGGGCTCCGGGACGCGCTGGTTGCAGGGATGCTATGCGGACAAGGATGGCCTGCTGTCCAAACTCAGGGTTCTTGAGAAACGGCCTGGCCATTGAATTCGGGCCGCTGACCCTCTACATCAAAATGCAGCATACATGTCTATGCGGTATGCGAAGGGGGCGTGTCGACAACAGAAATCCAACAACAGAGTATTGAGAATACCTTTCTGGAGGCAGTGCAATCCGGCCTCAGGCTGGCTATCCGGGTGCGACTGGGCGCAATCCTGCTGCTGGGCTCCTTAATGGTTATTACACGCATTGGCAATCTGGAATTGGCGCTCTCATATCTTGCGGCTGTTCTCGGCTTTGCCCTGCTCGGTGTTATCCATTACCTGCTGATCGGATCCCGGTATGATCGACCCTGGATCAAGTATATTTTCGTCACCATTGATTTCGCTGTTCTTTCCATATTGATTGCAACGCAGCCGCTTTTTGACAATTTCGATGTGCCGCAGGCGATGATGTTTCGGAATACGGTCTTTCCCTTCTATTTTGTCATACTTGGATTGGCCGCCTTTGGTCTTTCCCCAAAACTTGTCGTTTGGGCCGGGCTCGCGGGTGTCATTGGTTGGATGAGCGCATTTTTCTATGCCATCCGGGACATGCCCATCCGCTTTGAGTGGACAGATATTACCGCTAATCCAACCCGCGAATATTTCCTGCAAACCTTCCTCAGCCCCAACTTCGTCGGGACCGGTAGTCGCTTACAGGAATCCGTGGCGTTCTTCATTACTGCCCTGCTGATTGCCGTTGTTATCTGGCGCGCCCGTAAAACCGTCTATCGGCAGTTGGAACTGGACGAGGAACGCCGCACCATCACCGAGGTTTTCGCGC
>Ga0315338_1001058_pt1 | contig 41079 bp, 31 predicted proteins | sample ASW8metaG_FD_204518 | JGI IMG/M metagenome (GOLD analysis project Ga0315338, IMG submission 204518) | Ammonia-oxidizing marine archaeal communities from Monterey Bay, California, United States - ASW #8 | ecosystem: Environmental > Aquatic > Marine > Coastal | place: USA: California | collected... | reverse complement strand
CGAGGGTTCATCGGTCCCGCGCGGTCTCGTAGCGTGTCATCCTCAGCCAGCTAGCAAACTAGCCCTTTTTGTCTGGCGCGAGCAGGGACAACAGGGATAGAGACTGGCAAGGGGGGCAGGGGGGATTCGGTTTCCAGCGACGCGTTCGATCACCGTTCGATCACAAGCACAGGGAACGAGGGGATACAGAGGGAGACGCAGGTACATGCGGCACGCATGAAACCCAGAAGATACAATACCGAGAGACAACCTGGGATGTACCGGGATACGATCTCGAAGAACTTAAAATCCCCTGACCGTAAGGTCGTGCGGGTTCAAATCCCGCCCCCGGCACCACGGTAAATCAATACGTTAAGTGTTCGGCGCTCGATTGGTTTGACTGCTACATCCCCGGCGCGAGCGACCTACTCTATCCCGAACTTCAATAGCTCCACGGGGAGTCCGTCGTTGCCGACACGGCAGCGGTTGGCCATGCTGTTGCATGGGAATCTGGCGCCGCCTGCGGAGTCGCTTAGCCGAGCCGTTGTGCTGGTCCAATAGTGGCTCTCCCGCGCCTTCGAGTCCCGACACGCAATGCGACAATCTCACCCCCAAACAGTCCGGCGATTGCCCTCAAACGCCCCCTTGTGCGCCATCGCTGATTAGACCACCCGAGAAAGCTTGAATTCGTAGGGCACCGGCACCGATAAACCGCTGCCACCAGCGCCGCCGGCGATCCTGGTTGACACTTAGAACGTTATAGAACCCTTTTTGTACTTCCCCACCTGCGCTTGAATTTCGTAGACACAGCTCATACAGAGACACATTCGGGCCGGAATTGCGTAGTGTCAGCCCCTTGTCCAAGTTACAGGAGAGGCCCAAGGCTATAAATGCCATCAGAGTTGGCCGCATTGTGTACTCCTCCACGAGATAGGATGCCGATGGTGTAACAAGGAGTTGTCATGGCCATCATTGCTGCAATTCAAATCAACGGGTCTTCAGACATTGAACGGAACCTCTCCACCACCGAGAGATTGGTCCGGGAGGCGGCCGGGTGCGGGGCTACCTTTATCGCAACACCTGAAGCCACAACCTACCTGGGCCCCCACAACATCAAGATTCAGCTTGCGGAATCGCTGGACGGGCCCACCAATAGTCGCCTTGGGTCCCTCGCCCAGGAACTCGGCATCACCCTCCTCGTGGGCTCGGTCGCGGAGCGTTGTGACGACTCGAAGACCTACAACACCTCGCTGATGTTTGGACCAGACGGCAAGATCATGGCGTCCTACCGAAAAATGCACATGTTCGACGTCGATCTGAGCGCCTCGGGTGGTGTCTGCTTTCGAGAGACCGTCGCCACCGCACGGGGTGACCAGTTGGTAGTCGTCGACACCAGTGTCGGTCGGGTTGGGCTCAGCATCTGCTTCGACCTGCGCTTCCCGGGAGTGTACCGGGCGTTGGTGGACCAGGGGGCTGAGATACTCACCGTGCCGTCCGCCTTCTCCCTCACGCTCGGCAAAGATCACTGGCATACCCTACTCAAAGCCCGGGCCATCGAAAACCAGGCCTGGGTTATTGCACCCGGCCAATGTGGGGCCCACGACGACAGGGGGCTGCGAATGTCCTCTGGACACTCGGTCATCATTGACCCACGGGGAACCGTGGTCGCCGAGTGTAGTGATGGCGAAGGATTCTGTCTCGCAAATTTCGAGGGGGCATCGGCACCGACAAGCCCTCGCCACAAGCGCCGCCGGCGATCCTGGTTAACATTTAGAACGTGATAAGACGTTTTTTGTACGCCCCCACCGGCTCTTGAATTTCCTAGACGCGCACACCCCGGATTATAGATAGCTAGCTTCGTCCTCAGCGCTTGATCGCCACGGCGGTGACGTAGTATCCCGTGCGATATGCGCTGCCGAGGTGTTCGAGTCGTTCGCAGAACAGACACGCCTTCTTCACCCATTCGGCCATGTTCGACGCGCCTAGTTTGTCAAGCAGGCTAAGAACCGCAACCGCCAATGCACGCGGACAGTGCATGATGGCTCGCGTCGCAGTGATCTCGAAACCGGCAGTGTGGAGTGCAGCGCCGAGTTGCGCGCGACCGAGAGTCGCCCCAACGAAGTAAGGGACAAGGCCGATTCGGCGCAGGAGCGTGATCGGCAACAGGTTGCGGAGCCACACCAGCGGATTACCTGGATTGTCGAAGCTTACGATCAGCCGTCCGCCTGGTCGCAAGACCCGTGCGAGTTCCTCTAAAGCCAGAGTAATGTCTCGCGCGTCATGAAAATGATCAAGCGTGGACGGCGAAACCACCGCATCGAAAGTCGCGGAGGCGAAGGGTAGAGTGCGCACGTCGCAACGCAGCGCAAGCAGATCCGCATGCCGCCTTTGCGCGCGGCAGACGGTTTCTTGGGCAATGTCGATGCCGACTACCTCGCTAGAGCGGCCCTGCAGAAGGGGCGTGAGCCCCGAGCTCACAGCTTCGTCGAACAGATCGGTTTTGAGAGTTCGGCCGGCCGGGGAGCCATCGAGCCAATCGCCAATCCAACCAGCGCCCAGCTCATCACAGTAAGCGCGCCAGGTGCCGTAGCGCAGGCTGAAGTCGTCGAACTCGACCGCCTCGTTCCAGTAGTTGAATCTTCGATCGCCCACGTTTGCGTGTTAGGCCCGCGCCTTGCCGACGCGAGCAAAGTGTACTCTCGCCTAAACCCTATCCTAACGCGTCGGGATCTCGTAATGTGGGACGATATTACGTACCGGCCCCGTACGTCGAACGAGCGAGATCACGTTCTGGATATCGCGTACTTCCCACGCGGGTAGCGATAGCGTTTCGCGACCTCATCCGTGCTGAGCGCGCGGCCGGCGACGGTGACTTCGATCGCATAGCGGGTATGTTAGTCGTAGGGAGCCCAGCAAAGAAACAGCATACCGGCGAAGTGCAGCCAGCTGTTCTCGCGTCAGAGCGCGCCGGTTTCGTCGGGTCGCTTTCCTAAACCCCGTATGTAACCTGCCACCGAAGTCTTGAGTTGGGTAAGCCACCGATACAGATCCGGCCCCGGGTCCCGCAGGAAGATGCCGACACTGAGCCGCTTGATTGGATGCCGAAGCAGCTTGAATCGAACATCGGGAATCCTGAGCGCCTTCGATAGTCCCTTGGTCTCGCAATAGACCTCTGGCTTTTGGATGGGCCATTCCCGTTCTTCTCGTGTCAGTGCTCGCTCGCACATGATCTGCGTGAAGTTAACGCCCGCTTGAACGCATGCCGGCGCACTTCCGAAAAAGCGCGCGTTTACTTCCAGGATCCAGGCCTCCCCGGTGTGTCTATCAACGAAGAAGTCGATGTCGCAGACCCCTTCCCATTCAAGCAGCCTTAGAAGCTTGCGTCCGATCGCCACGATCGCATCGTCATCGATGAACCGAAAACACTCGGGCATGGCGTACGCTTCTGCGCCGTAGGTAACGGCGCGCCACAGCGTATGGCATTTAATCTCGCCGTCCTCGCAGTACGCGCCCAGGGAAACGTCGTAACCATCTATAAACGGTTGTACGAATCGCCGCTTCGCCGCGTGCTCATCCAGCTGCTCGCACAATTGGTTGAGTGCATCCGGCGTTTCGATGCGCTTGAATCCTTCTCCGCCGTGCGAGTCGCGCGTCTTGACCAGAACGGGAAACGTCAAGCCGACCGAATCGCTTTCGATCTGCGCCGGGCCGGCCTCGAGCAGCGGGGTGGAACGCAGAACAGGTAGGTCGTGCTGAGCGCAGAACTCATAAAGCTTCCATTTGTCGGACGCTGTGGCGAGGCTGTCCACGCTCGGGATCGGAGGGATCCGAAAGTCTCGTGACAGTATTTCACGATTTGCGGCTACGAACGTGAAGGCTGGAGTCATGATGGGCAGCAGGATGTTCGGACAATCGCGCTTCTCGAGCGTCATCAAGAGCTCGAGTAGGGCTTCGTCATCTTCCGGACTCGAGGCGACATGCTCATCGCAATATCGGCTCCAGTGCGTCCCCCGCTCCTTCTCGGATGCAACGAGAGTGAACTTTGTCGGCAGGCCGCTGAACGTCCGGGTGACCCGCAGCGGCATCCCGCCGTCTCCGTCCGGAATCGTGATATGAAATCGCTCAGCCATGAGATAGGGCCTGTTGGCCGCGAGGCGGTTGAGATCTCTTCGATTCGCCTTGCGTATCGATCTTCTCCTGCGCCATGGCGTCGCGATCTGCGTGCACCGGATTACGCATTTGCTAGCAGGATAGGGCCGTTCTCAGTGAGCCGATAGATCGACTGGATCCCCTCGGTCCGAAGCGACTGCGCATGCTCGGATGCATCGCCCGTCAGCGCAGAAAGTCCGCCTCCCTCGTGGAAGATGAGAGGACAGCGCGTGAAGAAGTCTCGCACGATGGCGCTTGGGCGGTTCCAGCGTACCAACAGATCGTAATAGGTCTCCGGCTTTTCGCATACTACGGCGCCCCATTTCTGCTTGTAGAGTAGAACCCCGTCGGTAAGAGACGGGCGGCAGCCTCGCAGGTCGATCGTCGTGCAACGGAGCTTCTGAGCCAGTTGCAATACGAAGTAGTAGAGCGCGGCAACGGCGCCCTGTCTTACTAGAGAGAAATCACCATCGACCGTACCGATCGCGAGCAGCGCAATTTCGTTTCCGCTACGTTCGTAGAGCGCCCCCGCAACACGTCGGCCTCGATCGAGAACCCAAACCATGCCGCCGCAACGTAACCTTCGTTGGAGGTCATACTCCGTTCTAGCGTAGCTCTCCACACCGTAGCGCGTTTGTACGTAGGGTCGGTACACGTGCTCGTAGAAATAATGGACGGCTTCGCTGTCGTTGTCGTACGAAACTTCGAACCCGTGCTGCCGAACGAGTCTCATGTCGCTCTTGATGCTTCCGCCGCTCCGCAGTAGCGGACCAAGATCGGTCGGTACGTATATGCGTGTGCCGATCCATTCTGGTACCGCGAGAAACGTCGAATCGCATAACCATCGCCGCGCCGACCACTGGTCGATCCGGATGACCGTGAGGTCGGCAGCGGCGCCGTGGGTTTCGATCACCTCTCTGAGACGCCATACGGGGAACATGCCCAGCGGCTGAAACACAGGGGAATCTCGGAAGAAGCGGTCGGGGAGATAGCGGCACCACGGCTCGTGACCGGCCAGCAACATGCTTGCCGAACGATCCCCGTTTTGCGTCTGCCCTTCGACAAGGGCGACGGGAATCCGCCGAGTCCCCGTCCCGGTCGTAGCAAAAAGGGTGCTGCGGGTAAGCGGTTCGACCAAACGTTTCGGAAAACGCGATTCCAGATTGCGAAGCGTGATCATCGAGACTCTCCGCCGTCGCCAGACACGATGCTACGCGCATCGAGCGCGGAATACAGTCGAGCACGACGCAACATAAGGGCAAGATTATACGCGGCGCGCCGGGGTGGTCATAGGCGACGGTGCAGCCGAGGCGACCGAAGATCCAGGCTGGGGCAAAGCCGAAGGCCATCGCGTCGAGGGTGGGCCAGATGGGGAGTTTTGCGCGCCGCAGATAGATCAGGCAGCCGGCCACGCCTCCTACGAATCCGCCGAGCGAACTCATCTCTTCCCAAAAGCGTAGTAGCACCATCGGATCTTCGGCGATCTTGCCGGGAGCGTAGGCGAGAACCGCGAACAGGTGCGAACTGACGAACCCCACCACCACCGCCCACTGGATCGTATCGAAAAAGACCTTCGCGTCGATCTGCCAGCGCGCTGCTTGGCGCACAGCCACCATCACACCCACCGAAAAGCGATGGCAACCAAAAGGCCGAACGGCTCCATGGTGAGCGGGCCCACGGACAGGCTACGTAATGTGGGATCGGGCAGCATCAGATCGTCATGCAGTCGTACGGCGCGCCGAGGTTAGCGTCGCAATAGCCACTACGCCAACAGCCGACTCACAGCCCGACTCAGCCGGCGCGGCACTTCCGAGGGGCGATCTCTCGAGTCCCACGCCGTTAGAGTGCCTCGTGGAGCACAAACGGGTGGGGCCACCGCTTCTCGCCTCTTGTTACATGCACAATGCTCTGTGATTCTTGATGGGTACGGACCATGCCGCGCTTGCCATCTTCCACCTCTCGTACAGGCCTCTCGCGGCGCACCCGTTTGTGCGGCGTCGTTGTCTCCCTGGCGACGGTTTTCGCACTGCCTTTGTGTTCACCCGCCCGTGCCGCCCAGGGCGACTGCGCTCAACCGGTCACCAACGGCGCGAACCCCACAGCGACCGACTCACTGTTCATCCTCCTTACTGCGGTTGGCGCACAGAACTGCGAACTCTGTGTCTGCGACGTAGACGGCAATGGCAGCATCTCCGCGACCGATGCACTGGCGGCACTTCGTTTGGCAGTAGGTGCCGACGCACCACTAGACTGCCCACAGGCATGCACGCAGGGGTGTGGCGACGGCATAATCGGTGATTCCGAAGAATGCGACGACGGCAACGTGAACGACGGCGATGACTGCACGAACGCGTGCGTCGCGGCTCGCTGCGGCGACGGCATTGCAAACACCCTTCGCGAGGAATGTGACGATGCAGGCGAGTCCCCGACCTGCGATGCCAATTGCACTTTACAGCGCTGCGGCGACGGCACCGTCAATCTTACGGTCGGCGAACTGTGCGACGAGCGCGGAGAAGCAGTCGCTTGCGACGCCGATTGTTCGCTCGTCGAATGCGGCGACGGAACCCTCAACGCCACCGCCGGCGAGCAATGCGACGACGGCAACCTGACCGACGACGATGGCTGCGACTCCAACTGCACCAACACGCGCTGCGGAAACGGTATCACCGCGGGCTCAGAGCAATGCGACGACGCCGGCGTGTCTGCTGAGTGCGACACGAACTGTACGTTCGCCGTCTGCGGCGACGGCCAACGCAACAAAACGGCGGGCGAGCAGTGTGACGACGGCGGCGATTCTGTGGATTGCGACGCCGACTGTACCTTCGTGATATGTGGCGATGGCGTGGTCAACGCAGCAGCCGGCGAAGAGTGCGACGATGGCAACACCGAAGACGCCGACGGCTGTGACTCCAACTGTACGACCACCGCCTGCGGCAACGGCATCGTGACACTGGGCGAATTCTGCGATGACGCCGGTGCCAGTACGACGTGCGACGCAAACTGCACGGCAGCCGCCTGCGGCGACGCAACCGCAAACGAGGCTGCCGGAGAGCAATGCGACGACGGCAATCTGATCGATGCCGACGGCTGCGATTCGAACTGCCGCTCCACCGGCTGCCCCAACGGCATCATCACGGTAGGCGAACTGTGCGATGACGGAGCGGCTTCGCCCACCTGCGACAGCGACTGCACGGCGGTCGTCTGCGGCGACGGCCTAGTCAACTCGGCGGCCGGTGAACAATGCGACGACGGCGACACCGACGACGACGATGGCTGCGACTCCAACTGCACCCTTACAGCTTGCGGCAACGGCATCGTAACCAGCGGGGAGCAGTGCGATGACGGCGGCGATTCACCGACCTGTGATGCCGATTGCACGCCCGCGACCTGTGGCGACAGCACCACGAATCCCGCCGCGGGCGAACAATGCGATGAGGCGGGGTCCACAGCCACGTGCGACGCAGACTGCACACTGGTCGTCTGCGGCGACGCGACGCTGAATACGCATACCGGTGAGCAATGCGACGATGGCAACGATGTCTCGGGCGACGGCTGCGACGCCAACTGCACAGCAACGACCTGCGGCAACGGCGTTGTCTCTCCCGGCGAGCAATGCGACGGCGCAGGCGAAACGGCGCTCTGTAATGCAGGCTGTACCCTGGCGCTGTGCGGCGACGGGATTCGCAATGCAAGCGCCGACGAGAGTTGTGACGATGGCAACCTGTCAAGCGGCGACGGCTGCGACAGCGACTGTTCGCCCACTGCCTGCGGCAACGGCATCGTCACCGCGGGCGAGGCCTGCGACGACGCCGGCGAATCGGCCGCATGCGACACAAACTGCACGGCCAGCGCCTGCGGCGATGGCACGCTCAACACGACGGCCGGCGAGGCCTGCGATGACGGCGGCGAATCGGCCGACTGCAACGCCGACTGTACGGTATCGCGTTGCGGCGACGCGCTCGCAAACGAGAGCGCCGGCGAAACCTGCGACGACGGAGCCGCTTCTGTCACGTGCGACATCGACTGCACGACGCCGGCCTGCGGCGACGGCCTGACGAACCACGCAGCAGGCGAGCAGTGTGACGACGGCGGCGAGGGCGGTGATCCCTCCAGCGACACCTGCAAAAGCGACTGCATACTGGTCGTATGCGGCGACGGCTTGATATCCCTCGCTACCGGCGAGACCTGCGACGACGGCAACCTCACCGACGGCGACGGTTGCGACTCAAACTGCACGCCGACCGGCTGCGGAAACGGAATCGCCACCGACGGCGAGATTTGCGACGACGGCGGCGATTCAGCCGAGTGCGACGCCGACTGCACCGCGGTTGCCTGCGGCGACGGGCTCGCCAACGATGCGGCCGGCGAAGAATGCGACGACGGCAATCTCACCAACGCCGATGGCTGCGATGCGAACTGCCGGCCAACTGGCTGTGGCAACGGTATTCCCACCGTAGGCGAAACCTGCGATCCGGGCGGCGAGACGGCCCAGTGCAACATCGACTGTACGATCGCGCGCTGTGGCGATGGCATCATCAACGCATCCGCCCTCGAAGACTGCGAAGACGGTAACGTCATCGATGGCGACGGCTGCGACTCCAACTGCCGCACCACCGGCTGCGGCAACGGCCAAACAACCGAGGGCGAACAGTGTGACGACGCGGGTGCATCAGCATTCTGCGATGCAGACTGCACGGTGCGGGTCTGCGGCGACGGCACAACGAACACGGCCGCCGATGAGACCTGCGACCATGGTCGCGAGACGGTCGCATGCGACGGCGACTGCACCGAAGCCCTCTGTGGAGATGGCCGTACCAACCCCGTCGCGGCCGAGCAGTGCGACGACAGCGGCAACTCGCCCACTTGCGACGGCGACTGTACACATGCCGTCTGCGGCGACGGCACGACCAACCCCGCGGCAGGTGAGCACTGCGACGATGTCGATGAGTCGGCGGCCTGCGATATCGACTGCACCACGGCCCTATGCGGCGACGGCCTGCGCAACGTGCGCGCCGGCGAACTGTGCGATGATGCCCAGGACGAGTTCGGTCACGGCTGCGACCCCGACTGCGTACCATCGCTTCTGTGCGGCAACGGGTTGCGCGATCCACTCGAGGAGTGCGACGACGGCAACACGGACCCCGGCGACGGATGCGATGACTTCTGCGCGCGAGAAGACTGTAACCGCATCGACGCCGTCGTCGTCTGCCTCGCGTGCCCCGACGGCATGAGGCCTGACGAAACAGGCACGGCCTGCACCTGCCTTCCCGGTTTCGCCCCGGCCGAGTCCGGATGCATCGACGTTGACGAGTGCGCGTTGGGCACCGATGACTGCGCGGACGCGTTCCGGTGCGTCAACACGGCGGGCGACTACGCCTGCGCCATCGATTGCACGCAAGAAGCCTTCGAGGACGCGCTCGCGTCGTGCGGCGCGCCCAGCGGGCAGATCGTATTCGACTGTACCGACACCACCATCCCGATCGTCAATCTTCCCGGCAGCGACGTCCGTCGGATTGATTGCCCCGGCCTCGTCATCGATGGGCTCGACCGCAATATTTCCTTTGAACTCGCACCGTTGTGTTTCGAAAAGCCGCTGTCGGTCTCAGACTGCTCCGTAACGCCGAACGAAGACGGCAGCTGCGACTGCCCCGACGTCGACGACGGCGCCGGTTTCCTGACACTGCTGGGCGACGACATGACCGTACGCAACCTTACGCTGCGCGGCTTTTTTGAGGGCATCCAAGCCGCGGCGAGCAATGCCACCGTTACCGATGTCACGTTCAACCGCTTCTGCGACGACGCCTTCGGCAACATCGGCGACGGCAGCGGAAATATCTACGAACGGATTGTCGTGCGCGACGGCTGCGACAAATGTGTGCAAACCACCGGCAACATCACGCAGACCGATGACGACCCTCGCATGCGCGGGCACTTCACCGCCACCTTCCGTGACATCGACTTCCTCTCGTGCAGCCAACCGCTGCGCATCGCCGGCGGTGGGCGCTATCTGGTCGACGGCGCACGCATGATCGATGAGGGGCAAGAAGGATTCGCTTGCCAGGGCCCACGCTTCAGTGCGCCCGAAGACGATCCGCTGATCGTTCACATGGTCGGCTCGGAAATACGTGGTTGCCGCCGCGGCCTGCGCTTCACGGGCCACGCTCAGGGACTGGTCAGTGATACCGAGATCACCGACTGCTCGCTGCGCGGCCTGCTTGTCGCCGGCAACGCCCGTGCGCGCCTATGGCGCAATCGAATCGTCGGTAACGGAGGCGACATCAGCTCCGAAGCCGGTCTCGGGGGCATCGCGGTGACCGACAACGCAGCCGTCGACGCCGGAGGCGGCGCCGTCTCGATCGATGGCACGACCACGCCGAGTATCGGAGAGAACGCACTGTGTGCGAACGAAGCATTCAATCGCGGTCCACGCGACCTCGACAACCTGACCGACGGCGTCGCCTACGCCGAGCGCAACTATTGGTGCAGCCTCAACCCGGCCGCACGCATTGCGGGGCCCGCCGAGTTCCTTCCTTTCCTCGTCGAAGGTCCTTAACAGCTGCCGCCTTTGTCTTTGCTTGGCGGCGGTGCCAGGAGATCTAAATGCAGCTTGATCAGTACAAGACGCTCGACCTCACCCGTAACGACCGCATCCTCACGATCACGATCAACAACGGCCCCATGAACGCCGTGGATGACGACCTGCATCACGAACTCGCCCATGTGTTCGTCGAGGCGGCCGAAGACCCCGACAGCGATTTGATTATCCTGACGGGCGCAGGGCGGGCGTTCTGTGCCGGCGGCGATATGGACTGGTTTCAGGACATGATCGACGACCCGACCAAGTTCCGCGGCATTGTGCCCGATGCCAAGCGCATCATCACGACACTTCTCGAAGTCGAGAAACCGGTAATCTGCCGCCTCAACGGCGCGGCCGCCGGACTCGGCGCGAGCATTGCGCTCATGTGCGACCTGATCATCGCCGACGAGAAAGCCTTGATCGGCGACCCGCACGTAAAAGTCGGTTTGGTCGCCGGCGACGGTGGCGCCGTGATCTGGCCGCAGCTCATCGGCTACGCACGTGCGAAAGAGTTCCTACTGACCGGCGACATGATGCGTGCGAGCGAGGCGGCCGCCATGGGGCTGATCAACCACGCAGTATCGGCGGAAGAACTCGATGCGAAAGTCGCCGACATCGCCGGCCGAATACTCGCGAACCCACGCTGGGCCGTTCGGTGGACGAAGACCGCCATCAACCTACCGCTTCGCGAGATCGCGAACCGCGTGTCGGACACTGCTTTGGCCTACGAGATCGTCTCGAACACCACGGCTGATCGCCAAGAGGCCGTCACCGCCTTCGTCGAGAAGCGCAAGCCCAAGTTCACCGGCGACTAGTCGAGCAGTGCCATGATGTCTTGGCGCGTCAGCGCGGCCCCCCCTGCGCCCGCACCCGAGAGCGTCGCCTCGGCGAGTTCGCGCTTGCGCGCTTGCAGCTCGAGTACGCGTTCTTCAACCGTGTCTTTGGCGACCATGCGGTAGATCATCACCGGCCGGTCCTGACCGATTCGATGCGCGCGGTCGGCCGCTTGATCTTCGACGGCGGGATTCCACCAGGGGTCGAGCAGAAACACGTGGTCCGCAGCCGTCAGGTTGAGTCCCGTGCCGCCCGCAGTAAGCGAGATGATCATCACAGGCGGCCCATCATCGGCCTGAAACGCCTCTACTACACCACCACGATCACGCGTCGAGCCATCCAAACGGATGAACGGCAACGAACGGGCGCGCAGCTGCGGTTCGACCTTGTCGAGCAGGCCGGTCCACTGAGAGAAGACCAGCGCCTTGTGGCCGTCGGCGACCGCGTCTTCCAATGCCTCGCAGAGCGCGTCGATCTTCGAAGAGCTCTCGGCGTGACCACCGGGGAGCAAACCAGTGTGGCAGGACGCTTGACGCAGGCGCAGTAGCGCTTCTAGGGCCTTCAGTACACCACCACCGACACCGAGTTCGCGTGCGACATCGTCGCGTGACGCAGCCTTCACGCTGTCGTAAGCGTTGCGTTCGCGCTCGTCGAGCTCGCAGTAGAGCACCGCTTCGGTTCGCGGCGGTAGCTCCGAGGCGACTTCCTTCTTGAGCCGCCGCAACAGGAACGGCTTGATGCGTGCGCGCAACCGCTCGAGAGCCGCACGGTCATCCAGGGCGATCGGCGCTTCGTAGCCGCGCGCAAAATCCTTACGACCGCCGAGCAGACCGCGGTTGGTGAAGTGCATCTGGCTCCAGAGCTCTTCGAGCCGGTTCTCGATCGGTGTTCCCGAAAGCGAGAGCCGGAAGTCTGCTTTCAAATCATAAGCCACGCGGGCGACCTGGCTGTCGGGATTCTTGATCGCCTGGGACTCATCCAGCACGACGACGTTCCAGTGCTGATCGCACATCAGCTCGCCGTCGTTGCGCAACGTAGCGTAGGTCGTGAGGGTGACGTCGCTCGCCGCGTCGAGAGCGCGGCGCGGGCCATGATAGAGAGAGACGCTAAGTCCGGGTCTGAAGCGCTCGATTTCCTTCGTCCAATTGTGGATCACACTGCGCGGGCAGACGATCAGGTTGCGGCCTTTCAAGATGCAAAGCGCCTGGATCGTTTTCCCCAAGCCCATATCGTCGGCCAGCACGGCGCCCATTTCGGCGTCTCGCAAGCGGGCCAACCAGACGACTCCGTCGGCCTGATAGCCGCGCAGTTCGCCGCGAAAGTCGGCACACAGCTCGCGCGCGATCTCGTCGGCCGGCCGGGCATGCACTACGGCGTTGGTGGGTGTGGCATCGAACAACCGACGCAGCTCTGCCAGGCCAACGGGTTCGGGAGCATCGAGCGCGTCGCAGAGTTCCCCGAGAATGGGCAACGCCGCTTTCGGCGTGCGGCCATCGGCCAGCGCCCGTGCGCCGAGCAGATCCGCCACCAGGTGGCCGTGCTCGTCGAGCCAACCGGCGGGTATGCGGGCAAACGACCCATCGCTCAGAGGAACCAGCCCGATTCCGTTACGCCAGGCCGCAACCACTGCGGCGGTCTCGGCACGGACTCCGTCTGCGTCGAACGCTACGTTCAGGTCGCCGTCCTCAGCGCTCTCGATATGTACCTCGAGAACAGAACCACCGCTCTTCGAGGAGCCCGGCGTATGGGCGGATGCCGGGCGCCCCGAGTCGAACGCCTCGAGATCCGACAGCATCTTCGCAGCGTCGGTACCCGCCAGGTGCACACGGCGACCGGGTACGAGATTCAGCCGATCGCGCAAACCCAGGCGAAGATCGGTCTCGCGGGCCTCGTCGCGTGTCGGCACCGCGCCACTGAGATGCACCATCCGACCGCTATCGATGCGAGCGACGGGAGGATCGTCGTAGACCAGCAGCGGCAGCACGTCGATGCCTTCGTCGACCAGCTCAACGTTGAATTGAATCCAAACCGGTACACGGCCCTGCTTGTCAGGCAGACGCGTGGTGCGCACATCCACCGTGATATGCTTGCTCAACTCGGGCAGAGAGGCCCCGACGAGTTCGGGAATCTCGTGTTTTTCGAACACGCGACGAAACGGCAGACGTTCCCAGGTTTGACCGAAACGGTCCTGCGCACCGAAGGGGTGCAATGTGTCGCCGCGGCGTAAAATTCCCGGCGCAAAGATCTGATGGATAGAGGGATCGGCTTCCACGACCAGTTCGACACCATCGCTGCCCGCGTCGATCACATAGGCTTGCGGAAACAACGGCTCGGCCGAGGCGCGCACAGGATCGTCCCCGATGCGCAAGTCGGTCACACCGACCAGCGCGCGCAGCAGCGAGGTGATGCGGTCGAAGGGCAGGGGGGAATCGACGGCCCTCCCGATGAGTAGATCTATTTTCAGATCGTCGCGCGTGGGCGCGACCACGTTGCTCGCCGCAACCTCAGCCAAGGGCCGGTCGAGCAGGCGGCGACCACCGTCGGCAGCGGAAATGTAGCGACGCACGACCGCACCGCCTTGTGTGCGTTCGAGAACATACCCGATCGCTGCGTTCTTGCTCTCGCCTTCGAACAGTTCGTCTTGCGCCTCGGGCGTGGCGCAAACGGCGATCACACTCGCGGCGACATGCTCGCAGGGGTCGAACTGGCTATCGCAGTCACATTCCCACTCGGCATCTTCGGGATAGAGCCGAATCGTGGGCGCAACACCTCCGCCGAGCACGAGTACCCGAAACGTCCATTCCTCGTCGTCATGACCTTCACCGGCGACCAGCCCGTCGCGCACCAGCGTAACGCCTCGCGACCAAAGGCCGACGAGGCAGTCTCCTTTGACTGCCTCAAAAACAGGTTTCCAATTAAGTTGCTGAGCCACCGCAATGCACCGCCACGAGACGGTCAATTGAGTATAGCGACTTCACCCGACCACTGCGTACGGAGCACTGCGGGCGCTCTTTCAGTTAGTCGACGACCTGTGATTGCCTAGCGAGGCCTAGTTAGGCGACAAGGATTGGACTGCATCTATGGATTGGATCATCGACGTCGACACCCACATTACCGAGCCCGGCGACCTCTGGACGTCCCGCCTGCCTAAGAAGTACCACGATCTCGGGCCACGCCTGCTCCGGGATCCCGAGACTGAGGTGGATGTCTGGCATATCGGTAAGCATTCACCGGTGGTCCCCGTCGGCTTCACAGCCGTCGCCGGCTGGCCCGAGCCTTTCCCGGAAGCACCGCGCAACATGGACGAGGTCCCGCCTGCCGCTTACGATGCCACGGCGCGCCTCGCCTACATGGATTCTCTAGGCATTTGGGCAATGGGCCTGTACCCGAACGTCGGTGGCTTCGGTAGCCAAGCCTTCCTCAAGTTGGGTGACCCAGAACTCATGCTTGCGTGCGTGCGCGCATACAACGATTTCTTGCTCGACTGGATTTCGCCCGACCCCAAGCGCTTCATTCCGATCATGGCCACGCCGTTCTGGGACGTGGAGGCGACCGTTGCCGAGATCCAGCGCTCGGCCAAGCTCGGGCACAAAGGCATCCTGTTTACCGGCGAGCCACAAACCCATGGACAGCCGATCCTGGGAAACAAACATTGGGACCCCGTGTGGGCCTGCGCGCAAGACGTCGACCTTCCGATCAGCTTTCACATCGGCACTGGTGGCTTCGAGGACGGCTTCTCTCCGGAACGACTCGAACACCTCGGCGTCGGCTCCTGCAACGTCTACACGGCGGTAAGCCTGTTCCTCGATAACGGCCGCCAAATCACCGACCTGTTGCTCTCGGGCGTGCTGCCGCGCTTTCCTAAATTGCGTTTCGTTTCGGTGGAGAGCGGGATCGGATTCATCCCCTTCATTCTTGAAGCCGCCGACTACTCGTTCGAGTACTCTCAGATTCGCCGTCACCGACCCGAGTTCAAGATGCTGCCGAGCGAGTACTTCGCCCGGCAGGTTTACGGCTGCTATTTCTTCGAAGAGCTAGCGCCCCAGCGCCTGCTCGATCGCATCGGTGTGGACAACGTCATGTTCGAGACGGACTACCCGCACCCCGTGTGCCTGTACGGCAACGTGCGCGAGAAAATTGAAGCAGCGCTGGGTGACGCCGAGCCCGAGGTACGGCGCAAGCTGCTCTTCGACAATGCCGCTAAGCTCTACAACGTAGAGGCGCCCGACCGGCCGGTCCCCGCGGCGGCCTAGACACGTCGCGCCTACGGAAGCCCGAACGCGCGCACGCCGCCCGAGCTACCGAATACCCCCGAGGGAGCAAACACCGTTCCATCGACGATGGAGGGACCACCCACCGGCGCTTCTAGGAAAGCTCCGACGCCGAAAGTCTTCAAGAGTGTGCCGTTGGAGCCATCGTAGATGTTGAACTCGATCGAGTTCGCAGCCCCGCCGGTAAACAACATGCCGCCCGCCAGCCCGACGTGCGCCCAGCTGTATTTGTCCTCACCGGCCGACCATACATGCGAGCCGTCGGTCCCATCGAAGGCCCAGACGCGATCAAGATTGTCGGCGCTCGGCACCAGCGTCATATCGTACATCGATGCGTAGAGTTTGCCGTCTGCGAATCCGATCGCGCCGTTAAAGAGGCCGAAGCCGGCAAACGCACTGGGAGGCAGCAGTTCGTTGGTCCAAACCGTCGCTCCGGTGTCCGGATCCATGGCATATAGCGTACCGTCTTTGCTGCCGGCCACGACGAGTTCCTGCGTACCCGCCATCCCGTCGCTGACCGTGATGACCGCCGGACCGTTCACGAATCCGTAGTCGTTATAAGGCGGACCATCGGAGAACTGCTGGGGCGGCTGCGGACGATTGATCCAGTTGATGGCACCGGTGGCCGCGTCCATCGAGTAGACCGAGTCGGCGGTACCGATCGACGGGTAGCTCGCGCAACCGATCGCCGAGATATAGAGGGTCTCGCCATCGTCGCTGGTCGCGGCCATTGCGGTAACACCGCCGCCGCGCCCGGGCACACAGGTGTTGCCACCGCCACAGTCGGCGTTGGTCGTACATTCGATATTGGTGTCGTGATTGCAGATCGCTTCAGCCACGGTGGCCGTGCGCCAAAGCTCGGCACCGGTATCCAAATCGAACGCGTAGAGGTGCCCCTGGGTGCAGGGATCGTCTTCATGCGATGCGCGACCGATGAACACGCGGCCGTTCGCAACCGTCGCCGAGGACCAACCGTGTGCCGCATCCGCGACCGTGTCGCCGATGTTCGCCTGCCACAGGAGCTTGCCCTTCTTGGCATCGAGACAGTGCACGATGGCGTCGGCGTCGGTAATGATCACACGCCCTTCCGCCGTCAACGTGGCAGAGGTCTGGATGCCGGGGAACAGACCGGCGAACGATCCGGTCCCGGTATCATAGCTCCATTTCGCCTTGCCGTTCTTGCGGCTTAGAGCGTAGAGCACACCGTCCCACGCGGTTACGTATACGAGTTTCGGACCCACGGTGGGCGTAGACGTCACGACGGGGTTGCCGCTCGGGAAAAAAGACCACTGCGGCACGAGTGCCCCGACGTTGCCCGGATTGAGCGTCGATTCGAGAGGATTGTTGCGGCGATTGCGATGGTCGAATCCGTGGGTCGGCCAGTCGCGCGGTACGCAGCTCAGCTTGACGGTGTCTTTGTCGCGACCGCCGGCCGAATCGGCGACGACCTTGAGCTTAAGATTGGAGCGCTTGAAGACGCCGTTGGATTTCTGCTTGAGCGGCAACGTGACGCTCTGTCCGGTCGTACAAACATTGGACACTGCAGGAAGCAGCGCCTGCCCGGCAGCCTCGAGCACAGCAAGGCCGGCGAACTTTGACTCGCCCTTGATATCAAAAGCGATCACATCAGCAGGTGTACACGAGGGAAGCTCAGGGTCGGCGTTGCGCAGACAGACATCGACATCGAATACACAGACACCGTTGGCCTCGGCATCGAGATCACAGCCCGGGTCGCCGTCGAAACAGCGGTGTTCTTTGGCCGGCTTTGGCTTCGCAGGATTGAAGAACGGCGAGTTCAGGTGCATCGCCGTAGAAGCAAGCTCGGAAAGACAGTTCGTCGTTTCATCGCCGCCACCCGGAATCGGACAGCTGGGAGGGCACTGTGCCTCGGCGATGCCGCCGAAAACGAAGAATAGGGCTGCAAACGCAAGCGTCGCGATACGATTCGTCATTAGTCATCAATCCTCTCGGGGGCATGCGCTCCGCTCGAACGAGCAGCGTGGAATCCGATCGAGCGCAGCCTAACAGAATATGAACCGCTGCGATAATGGGTTTTTAACGCTGCTGGGGCGGTCCCCCCCTCAAAAGGCTGGGTGGTCTAGCCGGACGCATTCTCGGCGCGGTAGCGCCGCTGTCGTTCGCGGCTGGTCTGGCCGGAGCCGTCGGGGGTCCAGCCCGGCGGGCGCAACAGATAGCCCGCGCATTCGCTGAGGCTGCCCGCCCGCGCGAGATCGCGCCCGATGGCCGCCCACTCGTGAAACGTCGCCCGAAACGGATTGTGAGTGGTCAGATTGTGCGTGATTCCGTAATCGGGGGCCTCGCGTTCCGGCTCGAACGTCCCGAAGAGCTTGTCCCAGACGATGAACGTGCCTCCGTAGTTCTTGTCGAGATACTCCACGTTACGAGCGTGATGTACGCGGTGGTGCGACGGCGTGACGAACACCGTGCCCATCGCATCGAGACCTTTGATGAACTCGGTATGCGGCCAGAACTGGTAGACGAAATTGAGCGCAAGCGCAGCGAGTACGAGTACCGGATCGAAACCGATGAGAACGAGCGGTGCCATGAACAGCGGCTCGATAAATGGCTCGACCACCGACTGGCGCAGCCCGGTGGCATAGTTGTAGTGGGTGCTCGAGTGATGGTTCACATGAGCTGCCCAACCGAGGCGAACCTCGTGCAGAGTCCGGTGGAACCAGTAAAAGGCGAAGTCCACGCCCACGAAGGCAGCCACCCAAACCACAGGACCGCCGTCAAACCCGAGATGCAGGGGCGAACGTACGTGTAGCGCGCCGAAAGCCAGTAGCACAGTAGCGCGAATGACGGTGCCTGAGCCCGCGTAGAACAGCCCCATCGTGACACTGCAGAGCGAATCGGACGGTGCGTACGGGCGAGCGAACCCACGGCTGCGCACGACGATGTCCACGACCAGCAGCACGAGAAACGCGGTTACTGCGTAGCTATCGATCGTGTCTAAAATCACGTCGCGCGCGCCGCTAGTCGCGGCTCATGAACAAACGCAATACGTACCAGAACATGAGCGCGACCGAAGAGAACAGTTGGAGTGCGGCGCCCACGTAGCGATCTTCCGGAAATCGATGCAATACGTTCGAGGTATCATAGAGAATCGACGCTCCCGCGATACCGACCATTGCAACCGAAAACCAAGTACCCAACTCGAAGCCGAACATCACACCACCGGCGATCGCCAACAACGCTACGATTCCACCCCAGCGCAACAAGCTGCCTAGGAACGAAAAATCTTTACGTGTCGTCCAGGCAACGAACGTGAGTCCGGTGAACCCGGCGACCGTCACGATCGCGGCACTTCGTATCGCACCCGGCGCGTACGCGTTGGCGATGTAGAGCAGCGGTACGAAGATGATTGCTTGCGCAACGACGAAGGCACCGAGAGCGGCGTACTGTTTGCCAAGCGTGTCGGCCCTCGCCGCCGTGCGGCTGGCCATCCAGCTGACGACAATGAAGCCGCCGAGCACCAGCAACCAGTTCACCCCCAGCATCGCTTGCGCCATGGTCTCGGCGTAGCCGCTGCGAAACAGTGCGACCTCTATCGCGGTGAACGCCATGATCGCACCGAACAGGTGATAATAAGTGCGGGTCAGAAACTCGGCGCGTGCGCCGAAGCCGAGGACGTCGGTCTCGTGGGAAATTCTGTCACCTTGATAGTACTGGCTCATAGCATCCTCCGAAGCGGCAGCCCCCACCGGGCGCTGCGCTCAGCGCCAATCATAGCCTAATCGGACGGCCGTCTGCAGCCGAGCGTGAAACGGTGCGTCAGACGTCTTCGGACGGGTCGTACATGCTGCGCTGCACGGCCAAACCGGTTTCCACCAAGCAATCCGACGTCGGTGCGACGAGACACAGGAGCACGAACCCACGCTTTCGCTGCGCCTCGGTAAGTACCGTTGCACTGGGGTGTGCGATCGTTCCCGACACGAGCTTGGCGACGCAGGAGCCGCATTCACCGTTGCGACAAGCGTAGGGCAACCGCTCGCCGGCGGCCAGGGCGGCATCGAGAATCGAGCGGCGTGGCCCGACCTCGACCGTGCGCCGCGTGTCGGCGCTACGGTTGACGACTTCAACTAGGTAGGATGCTGCCATCTCGTGTCGGTAGTGCATACAGATTTCGGCCCCGGCGATCTAGCGACGGCCGCCGACCCCTACGCGCGTCTGCGCGAAGAGCGTCGGAAGGGCACCGTGCTTCGCTCCGAGAACGCTTGGATCGTTCTCGGTCGCAACGAGGCCGAAGCGGTACTGCGTTCCCCGACAGCGCGCTCGGGGTTCATTGGCGAACTGTATCGAAGCCTTCTACCCGATGGCGCGGCGCGCAGCGAGATGGCCGCGCGACTCAACTTCCTGGATCCCCCCGACCACGGACGCGTGCGCGGCCTGGTGGCCAAGGCCTTTACCCCACGACGTGTTGCCGAACTGAGACCGTTCTTAGAACGCACCTGCCACCGCTTACTCGACGCGCTCGAAGGCCGCGATCGCATCGATCTCATGGCTGACTTCGCGCACGAGGTGCCGGCACTCGCGATCTCAGAATTGCTCGGTGTTCCTGCCGAGGACCGTGCGCGACTCGCGCATCTCTCAGAAGAGGTCGCGGGCCTACTGAGCCCCGGCGGACTGGACGACGACGGAATGCGCAACGCAATCGATTCGGCCGAGCAGATGCACGTATACCTGCGAGCGCTGCTCGAACAACGTCGACAGCAACCGGGCAACGACCTGGTGAGCGCACTCATCGCAGCTCGCGAGGGAGACATCGTGCTAAGCGAAGCGGAAATGCTCTCGCTGTGCGCGACCCTCTATTCCGCCGGGCATCGAACGACACGCGATCTATTTACGAACGGCGTAACTGCGTTGCTTCCCAACGCACAGTTGCGCAACGACTTTATCCACGGTGTGGTACCGGCAGCCCATGTCGTGGAGGAGTTCCTGCGCTTCGAGACGCCCACGCACTACGCCGCGCGCATGCTTACCGAGCCGCTGGATGTAGGCGGCACGACGATCCCTGCCGGGGAACCAATCATGCTCGCGCTGGCTGCCGCTAACCGCGACCCGGACGTCTACCCGAACGCCGATCGCTTCGACCCACATCGCTGGTCGGGCGATTTGCCGCCGCCATTGTCTTTCGTCTTTGGGCTGCACTTCTGCCTCGGTGCAAGTCTCGCCCGGCTGGAACTTGAAGTGATGCTTGCATCCGTATTCGATCGATTTCCCGAGATCGAGATGCTGGAGTCGTCCGAGCAATTACGCTGGCGGCACACGGGCCTGTTTCGCAGACTCGAGGGCCTCGACGTACGCCCACAGCCGACGCGCCGCAATCACAAAGGCAACGAACAGAAATAGAACCAGGAAGGGAACGAGGACAATCACGTGGGACCGTTGGATGGAATTAGAGTCGTTGAACTAGGAGTGTGGGTGGCCGGGCCTGCCGCCGGTTGTATTCTCGCCGACTGGGGCGCCGACGTCATAAAGATCGAGCCCACCGTAGTGGGCGACCCGGCGCGCACGTTTTCAAAAATGCTCGGCGGTGATCTGCCGTTCAATCCACCGTTCGAAATGGACAACCGCGGCAAGCGCAGCATCGCCGTGGATCTCTCGAGCCCCGAGGGATTGGAAATCGGGATGGACCTACTCGGCCGTGCCGACGTCTTCGTGTCGAACGTGCGCGCGCAAGCGCTCGACCGCCTGGGCTTCGGCTTCCAAGCGATTGCCAAACGGTTTCCGCGTCTTGTGTATGGGCATATCTCGGGCTTCGGACTGGAGGGCCCCGACAAAGACCGGGCCGCCTACGACATCGCCGGCTTCTGGGCACGCTCGGGAATCGCCCACATGCTCACGCAACCCGGCACGCATCCGCCGTTCCAACGCGGCGGCATGGGCGACCACAACACCGGCTTGGCGGCAGCCGGCGCGATCTGCGCCGCGCTTCTCTCTCGCGAACGCAGCGGCAAGGGACAACTGGTATCGACGTCGCTCCTGCGTGAAGGCATCTACACACTGTCTTTCGATCTTGCCATCGCATCACGTTACGGCATCGGATTGGCCGTCGGTGACCGTGCGTCGATGGGCAACCCGCTGATCAACAACTACCAAGACAAGGACGGGCGCTGGTTCTGGCTCGTGGGGCTCGAAGGCGACCGCCATTGGCCTTCATTGGCGCGCGCCGTAGACCGCCCCGAGTGGATCGACGACGAGCGGTTCAACGCACTGCTGAAACGCAGCGAACACGCTGTTAAACTCATCGCGATGCTCGACGAAATCTTCGCAACCAAGACACGCGAAGAGTGGGGAAAGATCTTCGACGCGCAAGAAGCGCTCTGGTGGGCCCCCGTACAGAGTCTGGAAGAGGTGTTGGCGGACGAGCAGGTCCACGCGGCCGGCGGACTCTGCGAGGTACCCGACCAAGGCTCGAGCACCTTGCTACCGGCGACCCCGGCCGACTTCCATGGCACGCCGGCCAGCCCGACCTCGATGGCGCCGGAACTCGGCGCGCACACCGACGAGATTCTCGAACAGCTCGGTCGAGGGGGCGATACCAAAGCGCTGCGCGACAAGGGGGTTGTCGTTTGAGACGACCGTCACAGTACGCGCTCGCTCCCAGACGTCGCGCGGGCTACCATCGGTGACCATGATCGACGAGACTGAAGGCGTTGTTGTGATGGAGGCCTCCCCGGACGAACTCGAGAGAGTCGCCAAGCGATTGTCGGAGGTGGGGATCCAGTCGGCGATAATCAGCCCGGAGAAAGGGAAGGGCGGTTCTTGAGGGACCAAACTTTGCCTCGCGGTCGCGAGTCATGACGCACGCAGCACGCTAGAGCTGTTCCAAAACGACTGGCTCGAAGGGCTCGACCCGGAACAACGCGCCGCGGTAGATGCGGCCAACGCCATCGTCATCGATCCAAATGCCGCCGAGACGACCTGCCCGGCCTGCATGACCACGTTCGCCACTGGGCCGAAAGAATGCCCGGACTGCGGACTTTGCGTGGGCTAGTCGACTCTACGTCGGCCAGCACCATGCGCCAGACCATGGTCACGCGTTCAAGCGCCGGTTAGCAGGCGCAACGCCCGTCGTTTTCGGGCAGCGCAAATACAATCGAGCGGTTATCCCCATCTGGGGGGCGCGCCCGCGGCCTAGCCGCTACACTTAACCCTCCCGATATACTCGCGTATCTTCTTGGACCACGGTTCATTTCCCTGCTAGGCTCCCGCCATGGCCGCAGCAGTACCGCTCGCGACCGCGCGTGAATTGCCACGCCGGGAGCGCCGAAAGCTCGAGATCCGCACGCGAATTCTCGAATCCGCCGGTGCGCTCTTCGAGGAGCACGGCTGCCGTGCCACGACGGTCGTGGAGATCTGCGCACAGGCCGATGTCGCCAAGACGTCATTCTTTAACCATTTTCCGAGCAAGCAAGATCTACTCTGCACACTGGCGGTAACCGTCTTCGACCGCCTGGTGGCCGACGTCGAGGGCGCGGCCGACGACAACGCGAACACCGCCGAGGCGCTACAAACGTTCTTCGCCGCCGTTGCTGCCGAGATGGCCGCGGCCGGCCCTACAGCGAGAGAATTTACGAGCGAACTCATCCGTGCGACGCAAGATGCCGGATTCGAATCCGGTGAGTCGAAACGGCTCAACACGGCATTCGAAGCACTGGTTCACCAGGGGCGTCGACGCGGAGAGATCACGGCTCCATATGGCGACGACACATTGGGCGAGATGATCAGCGCCGTCTACTACGGACTGGTCACCGCTTGGATTCAAAACAACGATTACGCGATCGAGCGCAAGGCTGCCGATGCGGCGCACTTTCTGGCCGACGCGATCACCACGAAGAAGGAGCACTCTAATGGCTCGACGTGAAGTCGAACACACTCAGTTACCGATCCCCAACGGCTGGTTTGCCGTGGCGTTCAGCCGCGACGTCGTCGCCGGGGAGGTCAAGTCCATTCATTATTTCGATGAGGACCTGGTGCTCTTTCGCACGCGCGAAGGCGTTGCCAGAGTTCTCGACCCATACTGCTCGCACCTAGGTGCGCATTTTGGTCATGGTGGGCGCGTAGTCGGCGAGAACATTCGCTGCCCCTTCCACGCCTGGCAATACGACGGTGAGACCGGTAACTGCGTCAAGATTCCGTACTGCGAACGCATTCCGCCTGCAGCCAAGGTGAAGGCCTGGCCGACCACGGAAAAGAACGGGATGATCTTCGTCTGGCATCACGACCGCGACGAAGCCCCGAGCTGGGAGATTCCGGTGTGCGAAGAGATCGGCAACGATGATTGGTCGGAGCCGCGCCTGCATGACCTCATTCTGGAAGCGCACGTCCAAGACACCCACGAGAACAACAACGACCCCGTACACTTCCAATATGTACACGCCATGACCGAAACGCCGCCGTCATCGGTCGAATACCTCGACGGTGGTCGCGTGTATCGCTCGGTCAGCGACTGCCAAGCCGACGTCCCGAACGGTGACCCGATCACGTACCAACTCGAGCGCGACGCCTATGGGCTGGGACAGGTCGCGCTGCGGTTCGTCGGCATCCCGGGCGCGGGGCTGTTGATGTTCTCTTCGTCTACGCCCATCGACGCCGCAACGACGCATTCAAGATGGCTGCTCACGTCGACAAAGAACATGGTCGACGTTTGGGGCGAAGAGTTCATGACCGCGCTTGTCTCGGGCGTCTCAGCGGACATTCCAATATGGAGGAACAAAGTGCACCGTGCGCGCCCGATCCTGTGCGAAGCAGATGAGTTCCTCGCGGATTACCGAAACTGGGTGAAACAGTTCTATAGTCCGGCCTAAGAACGCCCCTTGAGTGCTGCGGTTAGTGCGGGCAAGACGTCGTGCAGATCGCCGACCACGCCCAGATCGGCAACTTGATAGATCGGAGCGCGCGCGTCGCGATTGACGGCGATGATGTAGTTGGCGTTCTTCATGCCGGCGAGATGTTGGACCGCCCCAGAGATTCCACAGGCGATGTAGACCTTGGGTTTGACCACCTGCCCGGACGAGCCGACCTGATGGGCGCGCGGCAGCCAGCCGGCGTCCACCACCGGACGTGACGCACCCACGGCAGCGCCCAAGACGTCGGCCAACGGCACGATCACCTCGGCGAACTTCTCCGCGTCGCCGACGCCGCGGCCACCCGAGACGATCACATCCGCCTTCGTGAGATCGACTCCGGCGTTCTCGTCGCGCCTCACAGCCACGAACCGTGTACGCGGCGCTGAAGGCAATTCGAAGCTCAGTGACTCGACGGTCGCTTCGCCGCCGGAGCCGGGCCCAGCGGCTTCCGCAGCGCCCGCATCGAACGTGACGACCACGCGCTCGGAGGTTGCAACGACGTGGGTCTCCAGCTTTCCGCCGAACACACGACGCGTGAACACTGTGCCGTCGTCTGTTGCTTGAAGCGCGGTGGCGGCGCTGATGTACGCTGCGCCCAGCCCGACGGCCAGGCGCGGTGCTAAATCCCAACCGATCGGTGTCGCCGACATGAGTACATAGTGGGCGTCAACCGCGTCGATGGCCGCACGCGCTACCGCGCGGTTATTCTCCAGCGCGTAGTTCTCCAGAGCAGCGTCGTCGGCAACAAGCACGCGGCCCGGTGCGCGCTGCGCGATCTCTTGCGCCTGATCGCCGACGCCGTCACCGGCGACCAGCGTGACCACCTCACAGCCCTGCTGTTCGGCAAGGCGCGCAGCCGAGGTGACAAGTTCGAACGATTCCTCACGGATCGATCCACCGACGAGTTCAGCAATGACAAGTACCGCGCTCATGTCGTTCTCAGAGCACCCGCAGCTCGTCGAGCTTGGCAATGAGGCCGTCTACCACTTCCTCGACCGTGCCTTCGAGCAGTTCGGCGGCTCCTTCGTTGCCGGCCGACGCGATGGACTGAATCGCGGAGTTCGCAGGCGGCGCATCGCTGCCGAGATCGCCGGGCTCGATGACGTCTATCTTCTTTTTGCGCGCCGCCACGATCGCCTTGAGGGAGGGGTAACGCACTTCGTTGATGCCGCTGTGCACGGTCACCAGGGCGGGGCGACCGAGATCCACTACTTCGAACGCGCCTGCTTCCAACTCACGCTCCACGCGGAAACCATCGACCGTCGCTTCGATGGTCACGATCCCTGTGGCCGACGGGATGTCGGCCGCTTCGGCCAGCATCGGGCCGAGAGCCGCCGCATTACCGTCGTCCGACATGAACCCCGACACGACCAGATCCGGTTGTTCCCGCTCACACACGACGGCGAACACGCGGGCGAGTGCCCCCGCATCGAGCGCTTCGTAGCCGTCGCCGATCAAGTGGATCGCCCGATGTGCCCCGATCTCCAACGCCGACTTGAGTGCCTCAACGACACGCTTCGGGCCCGCACTGGCGACCACGACCTCGCCGTCGTCGCCGCTCGCCTCGACGAGTTGCAGCGCGGCTTCTAGAGCGAAGAGGTCGTAGCTGTTCGCATCGAACTTCGTTTTCTCAAGATCGAGCCAGGTACCGTCGTCGTTGAACGGCGTATCGCTGCGCAGTCGTGGAACCTGCTTGAGTAGAACGAGAACTTTCACCCCGGATGGTCCCGACTACTCCCAGGGTTCGGCAGCGGCAGCCACGCGGCCGGCCACACGGCCGAAATAGGTGCAATCGCCCAGCGACATGCCGCTCGCATACGTGCGGCCTTCCAAGCACAGCCCGGCGGTATTGCGGCCGGCGGCATACAGACCGTCGATCTTGTTGCCGTCCTGGGTCAACACCTCGCAGGTCGGCGAAGTCGCAAGGCCGCCGAGCGTCAGCATACCGTAAATGCAGCCGGCAGCCGTGCAGTCTATGGCTGCGTAGGGCGGGGCGGACAAAGGCCGGCAGTAGTCGGCCGATTTGTGATGCAGAGGATCTTCACCGCGCTCAGAATTGCGATTGTAGACCTCGATCGTGTGGACCAATTCGCCTTCGGGCATATCGAGCGTTTTCTCGAGTTCTTCGAATGTCTCTTCCACTGCGGCCAGCTTGTGGAAAGCTTGAGTCTTCCCAAACAGTTCATCGTCAACGATCAAATAGGCCTCGCCGTGGGCCTTGAAGATCATCGCGTCGGTGGTGCGCCCCAAATAGGCATCTTCGTTGATGAAGCGCTGGCCGTTGCGATCGACGAGAATGCCCTTCAGGTGGCCGTCGGGCGGGTAGTAAGCGTTGAGCGCCAGCCCCTCGTGCATGTTGCGCAGTTCACCGCCGGCACCGGCGCCGAGCAGAATACCCGTGCCGTCATCAAAGCCGTCGGAGCAGTTCCAGTTGCCGATCGTTAGATCGGTCGCATGCTTGGCGACCATTTCGGCGTTGTCGATGAAACCGCCCGCACAGAGAATCACACCTCGGCGTGCTTTGACGTTGAGGAGCGCATCGCCCTTGCGCACAACCACCCCTACGACGCGGCCTGACTCATCTATGATCGCGCGCTCGGCACCACACTCGTTCAGGATATCGGCACCGCTCGATTCACTGGCCTTCAGTATGGGCTCCATGAAATAGCCGCCGGCTTCTCCCTCACGCGCCACTTTATGGCCGCGCGGTGCCGGACGGGCGTTTTCCTTGAACGGATGCACCAACTCGTTGCCGCTGTAGAACAAACAACTGTCGTCAAAAGGATGCGTCGTTTTGCCTGCGACGTAGCTGTCCTTGAAGTCCACGCCGATATCGACCAACCAGTCGAAGTGCTCGACGCTGTCGTCGCAGTACATGCGCACTTTTTCGTCGTCGCCCTCGCGGCCGGCCGCCATACGCACGAACTTGGTCATCTCTTCGACCGAGTCCTCGAAACCGCAGGCCTTCTGGACGCGCGTACCGCCGCCGAAATAGACGACGCCCGTCGACACTGCGCTCGAGCCCCCGCCGCGGGTCTGCTTCTCGAGCACCAGCGTATCAGCCCCCGCACGAACCGATTCGATCGCCGCGCAAGCGCCTGCACCACCATGCCCGACGATGACAACATCGTGCTCCATGTCCCAGTCCGCGATATCGCGAAGCGGCAATGCTACGGAAACGGCAGCGCTCATAGACAGACCTCTGAACCCATAATCATCGCAAAGTAAGACTTTGAAATAGCGGATTCAAACTGCGAAAGTTCCGCCGGATTAGGGATTTATCGTGAGCGACTTTACTTTCGTACCAGAAGAATTGATGGCCGAAGCGGTTCGAGCGGCCGATGGCCTCTCGGATTTCGGCAACGACGATTTCCAAGAAGGATTGCGGGTCCTATGCGAGACCTACGATCGCAGCGATTGGACCGAGAAAGGGCGCAAGAAAAACCGGCGCCGGACGATCAGCCTACTCGCAACCCGATTGAAGATCACCGACACGTTCAAACGCCACCCGGAGATTCTCGAGCGGCCAATCCCGAAGCCGATGCTACTAACCGGCCTTCCTCGCTCGGGTACCTCGGCGCAGTTCAATCTGTTGGGCGAGGATCCCGACGCGCGCCCACTGCGGCTGTGGGAAACACAATTCCCTGAGCCCATCGAGGACCTCGAACCCGGTGCTCCCGACCCGCGACGCGCGATGGTCGAGGAATACCAAAAGTACATGAACGAGAAGAACCCGGATTTTGCGAAGATCCACTTTGCAAGCGCAGACACTCCGGAAGAATGCGTTCTCATCCACGCCTACGCGCTACACGGCGTACATATCGGAGTAGAGATCATGCTCGAGCCATACGGCTCGTGGTTTCGCGATCAGGACCTGCGCTCACTGTACAAGTATTACGCCGATCTCCTGCGACTACTCGACTGGCAACGGCCGGGCAAGCGTTGGCTGCTCAAGGCCCCCGCGCACATGTGGGCGATCGATGCACTCCTAGAGACGCTGCCCGACGTGTCGATCGTATGGAGTCACCGCAACCCAGTGGCTTGCACAGCGTCGATCTGCAGCATGACGCGCACCCTGTTCGGCTCCACAATGGAGATCGATCCCGCAGCACTGGGGCCGGTGGTCATGGATTGGTACGCAACCTCTCTCGAGCGCGGCCTGGCCGTGCGCGACCGCTCGGATCCCGCGCGTTTCGTCGACGTAGACCATGACGACTTCGTCGCGGATTCCATGAGTGTCGTCGCTCGCATCTACGATCACTTCGACATGCCGAAACCCGACTATGCAACGAAGGCGATGACCGATTACGTAGCAAACCATCCGAAAGACAAGCACGGCAAGCACGAGTACGACCTGGGCACCTACGGCATGACACTAGAACAAGTAAACGAACGCTTTGCGCCGTACGTCGAGCGTTTCGGGATCCAGTAGCCATGGCCGACGACCCCTTAGCGAAAGTCGAAACCGCCGAGGCCTGGTCAGAGTTTTGCGACGAGCTGAAGAAAGCGGGCGACGTGTTGTTGCGAGAAGACCTCGATACGTCGGTCTTCGACCGCGGCGAAGGGCTTCGTTATCTCGGCCGTTTGTTGCGCGCCGGGCTATACACCTTTGGCGAGAACACCGGCCCCAAGCACCCGGTGTTTCGCACGATGCCCGACCTCGTGAAGATGGGGCTGGACAACCCGGACAACTACTACGTCGGCGCATCGGTGAAACCGAACCTCACGTATCGCATTAAGGGCAAGCGCGGCACGATTCACTACCTGAGCTTCGCCGCCCAAGACCAGAATTTCGCAAAACGCGACCAGCTCGCCGGTGGAGCGGGGCATCTCGAAGACGCCCAGCTACAACTCGAAGACGACGGCAGCTTCGAGATCATCGCCAGCCAGCGCGAGCACGCCGGCAACTGGCTCGCGATGAGCGAGACCACATCGCAAATACTCGTGCGCCAAACCTTTCTCGATCGAGCAACCGAACAGCCGGTGGAACTCGAGATCACGTGCCTCGATGCCGACAAACCCGCACCGGCGCCGCTCGCACCTGAGCGCGTGCCCGGACAGCTCATGGGCGCGGCCATGTACACGATCGGTGCCTCGCAGTGGTTCGCCGATTGGGTCGTTGCGTTTCACGACAAAGGCGCGATCAATACGTTTCATCGCCCCGAGAAGGAAAACCATCGCCTCCTCGGCGGCGATCCGAACATCATCAACCTCTTGGGTTACTGGCGCCTCACCGATGACGAAGCACTCATCATCGAAACAACGCCCCCAGATTGCGACTACTGGAACCTGCAGCTCGGCAACATCTGGGCCGAGTCGCTCGACTTTCATTTCCGCCGCGTCCACCTGAACAACCGCGACGCCGAACTCGCCAGTGACGGTAGTCTGCGCGTCGTCATCTCTCATGAAGATCCCGGCACCGAGCCGAACTGGCTCGATACGGCGGGGCATGAACACGGCACTCTGTGCCTGCGATGGGTACGCTCGAGCGACTGCCCTATGCCCGAGTGCCGTGTGGTCAAACTCGCATCGCTCGCGGGGCCCGAATCATAAGTCGGTTCCCACACTTATTTTCGCCCATCCGCATCGGCACGATGGAGCTGCCCAACCGGCTCGTCATGTCGCCCATGGAGAACTGCTACGCCGATAAAGATGGCCTGCCATCCGAACAGTTCATCGCCTACTTCCAAGCACGCGCCCGCGGCGGTGTCGGGCTGATCAACCTCGGTGCCTCGACGATCGATGCCAAGCATCGCGAAGTACCCAACTCGATCCACTTTGCCGACGACACGGTGATCGAAGCGCACCGCCGTCTGACTGACGCAGTACACGCAGAAGGCGCTAGGATTCAGCCACAGATCGCGCACCCCGGGCCCGACGGCCTCGGCCCGATCCTGCACAATGAACAATCGATTGGGCCCTCGGTCATACAGTCGTACCTGTTCGGCAATGCGTGCCGTGCGCTGGAAGCCGACGAAATTCCGGCCATCCTCGACCTATACAAGGCTGCTGCCCGACGCGTACGCGAAGCCGGCTACGACGGCATGGAGTTGCACGCCGCACATGGCTACATGCTGCTCGGCTCGTTCCTGACCCCGTGGCGCAACCGACGCACCGACGCCTACACGGGCGAAACACGGGAAGGGCGCATTCGATTGATCGTGGAGACACTCGGCGCGATTCGGTCGGAAGTAGGCAGCGACTTCCCCATCACGTTGCGCATCTCCGGCTACGAGCGCATTCCCGCCGGCCGCCCGATCGACGATACGCAGAAGATCGCTCCAACGCTGGTCGAGGCCGGCGTCGACGCGTTTCACATAAGCGGCGGCGTGATCGATCGCCTGACCACACAGATGGTCACCGGCAGCATTTTCGGCGACGCCCACAACGTCGCCGCCGCGGCAGCGGTGAAGCGGGCCGTCGACGTTCCCGTTATGACGGTAGGGCGCATCCACACCCCCGAACTCGCCGAAGCAATTCTCGACGCCGGCGACGCCGACATGATCGTCATGGGTCGTCCCATGATCGCGGACCCCGAGCTGCCGGCAAAGGCGCGCAGCGGCCGCGCAAGCGAGATCCGTCGCTGCATCTCTTGCGAGAACTGTATCGACTCCATGGAATCCATGCGCATGCGCTGCGCCGTTAATCCGTTCGCCGGCAGAGAACTCACGATCGACACCGATCGCGCAGCCGTACGCAAGAAAGTCGTTATCGTCGGCGGCGGACCGGGCGGACTCGAAGCCGCGAGGGTCGCTACGCTGCGCGGGCATGACGTCGCGCTCTACGAGCGCAGCTACCATCTCGGCGGCGCGCTGGTCATGGCTTCGACGGTGCACGAGGACAATCAATATTTTCTCGACTACCTTTTGAGCGAGATAAAGCGCCTCGGTGTTGCCATCCATCTGGGCCAAACCATGACGCCCGAACGCATCGCCGCGCTTGCCCCCGACGCCGCGATCATCGCCACTGGCGGGCGTATCGAATCACCACGACTGCCGGGCGACAATCTACCGCATGTGCTGACCGGAGCGGCGCTGCGCGAATTGCTCTGCGGGCGCGTGCCGCGAGAACTGGGTGCGCAACCGAAACGATCAATTCCCATGTGGCAACGTGCAGCCATCTTGCTGCTGGGCTCGCGGCTCGGCCGATTCGTAACACCCAAAGCGATTCGTCGGGCTGCCCGTACTTGGATGCCAATCGGCCCGAGAGTGGCCGTGGTGGGCGCCGATCTGGCCGCGGTAGAGCTGTCCGAGTTTCTCGCTGAACACGGCCGCCACGTCGCCATACTATGCAACGGTGACAAGATTGCTCCGGAAGTCGGCGCAAAACGCCGCGCGGAGCACATGGATAACCTCGAACGACTCAAGATATCGGTCAACACAGAGACGACCGTCGAGCGAATCACCACGGCGGGGGTCGAAATGCGCCGCCGGGACGGATCCACTTGCTTGGTCGCTGGGGATTCGGTCATCTTAGCCGGCGAAGTACACTCAGAAACGACGCTCTACGACCGGGTGAACGAGAAGCTCGGTGAGGCCTACGCGGTAGGCGATTGCACGGGACTCGGACTGATTCGAAAAGCAGTAGAGGAGGGCGCACAGGCCGCGTGTAAGATCTGACGGCCGCCCGAGCGCTCGAAACAAGGAGAACAGAAATGCCTGCGAAAGATGATCATCCAGCCATGTTGGCGGCACACGAATCATGGCGCTGCGTGACGAACAAACTGAAAGACGAATGGTTCAGCTTGATGGCCGACGATGTCTGCATCGAAGATCCCATTGGTGTTTCGCCCACGAACCCCGACGGCACCGGCATCAAGGGCCGCGAGGGCCTCGAGCAGTTCTGGACCAACAACATCGTACCGACCAAGTCGATGGAGATCGTCAGTCAGGAATCCTACGCCGCCGGCAACGAGTCGGCCCACGTTCTCACCCTGACGGTCAACTTCGAAAACGGCCTCGAGACCAAGGTTCGCGGAATCTTCACGTATCGCTTGAATGATGCCGGCAAGGTCTCGAACCTGCGCGGCTACTGGAGCATCGACGAAATGGAGATGACCCAGAACTGATGACCACCGCGACGCGCGAATCCCGTCCCACCATCTGCCGCTTCTGCTTCAACGCCTGCGGCGTGCTGGTGGACTTCGAGGACGACCAGCCGGTGCGCGTACGCGGAGACGAAGACAACCCGGTCTACCAGGGCTTCATCTGCATCAAGGGCCAACAACTACTCGAAGCACGTGCGCACCCCGACCGTCTGCTGCATTCGATGAAACGCGGAGACGACGGCGCACACCACGCGATCGCGTCGCAACAAGCCTTCGACGAGATTGCCGACAAACTCGGCGAGATAAAGGAGAAGTACGGAGCGCGCTCGATCGCAACGTACGCAGGAACCTACAGCGTCGCCAATCCGGCAACCGCTGCGATCTCGACGGCCTGGCTCAAAGCGCTTCGCTCGCGCATGGCGTTTAGCTCAAACACAATCGACCAACCCGGTAAGGCCGTCGCACAGGCACTGCACGGCGCATGGATGGCGCCGTGTCACGAATTCAAGAGCGCAAAGGTCGCCATGCTCTTCGGCGCCAATCCGCTCATCGCCATGTCGGGCGGAGTCCCGCAGGGCAACCCCGGACGTTTCATCACGGACGCTCTCGCACGCGGGATGGAACTCATCGTCATCGACCCGCGCCGCACCGAGCTCGCGCAGCGGGCGTCGCTGTATCTACAGCCACGGCCTGGTGAAGACGCGGCGCTGGCAGCGGGCATACTTCACGTGATCTTCTCAGAAGGCCTCGAGGACGCGTCGTTCTTACAAGAGAACGTCTCCGGCACCGATGCACTGCGTGCTGCCGTCGAGCCGTTCACCCCCGAGGTCGTTTCCGAGCGCGCAGGCGTTCCTGCCGAACAAGTGGTCGACGCTGCGCGCAGATTCGCCAGCGCGGGCCGCGGCGTTGCCAGCGCGGGTACCGGCCCGAACATGTCGGGCCACGGAACGCTCGTTGAATACCTTCTGCTCGCGATCAACACGGTGTGTGGGCGCTGGATGCGCGAAGGCGAACGGGTGGCCAACCCAGGCACGCTCGTGCCGCAATTCATGGCGAAGGCACAGGCCTTCGGTCCTTACCGGGCCTACGGCTTCGGCGAGCAGGTGCGCGTGCGTGATCTCGCGAACACCGCGGCCGGCATGCCTACCGCGGCGTTGGCCGACGAAATTCTGCTCGAAGGGGAAGGCCAAGTCCGTGCGCTCATCTCAATCGGTGGCAACCCGGTTGCCGCCTGGCCCGATCAACTTAAAACCATCGAAGCCATGAAGAAGCTCGACCTTCTGGTCCAGCTCGACATCAAGATGTCGGCAACCGCGAAAATGGCCGACTACGTGATCGCGACGAAGGTTCCGCTGGAAATGCCGGGCATGACGCTGCTGCAGGATTTCCTCACCATGTACTCTCAGGGGTTCGGCTACCCCGAATCTTACGCCCAATACGCACCGACGCTTCTCGACGTGCCCGAAGGCTCTGATCTCGTCGATGACTGGGAAGTATTCTACGAAACCGCGAAACGGTTGGATATAGAACTCAAGCTCAAACCCGTCTCGCTCACCGGACCGGCCGAGGGCGAGCCGACCACCCTCAGCTACGACCAGAAACCCACGACCGAAGAACTTTGCGAGGTCCTTACCAAGACCGCACGCATCCCACTGAACGAAGTGAAGAAGCACCCGCACGGAGCCGTCTTCCGGGATCACGATATCCGTATCGAAGCGAAAGATGAGGGATGGGACGGCAAACTCGACGTCGGCAACGAAGTCCTCATGCAAGAACTTTCGGATATTGAGGCCGAACCGATCGGCGGACGAGCAGATAGCGAGACGTATCCGTTCCGATTGATCTCACGCCGCATGATGACGGCCATCAATTCTTCCGGCCGCGACCTCGATCGCCTGCGCAGCAAATGGGAGTACAACCCTGCGTTCATGAACCCGCTAGACCTCGACCGGCTCGACCTGAGCGCAGGCGACGTCGTAGAGATCAAATCGGATCACTCCGCCATCTTCGGGATCGTCGAATCGGACAAGACGGTGCGTGAAGGGCTCGTCTCAATGACCCACGCGTTCGGCGATACGCCCGAACACGATGGCGACGTCCGAACGATCGGTTCCAATACCGGACGACTCACCGCGGTGGACCGGGACTTCGACCCGTACACCGGGCAGCCGCGCATGAGCAATATTCCGGTTCGCATTACGCGCTGCGCGTCGGAGTAACCTCGAGCCGCTCACAGTCGCGAAATCTCGGTCAAGAGGAGCCGTAGCGTTTCGCACTACAGCCTGAGCAGAAGCCCACAGCTTGAGCCAAGCGCCTATTTCATTGCGAGGCTAAGACGCCGCTTTGATGTTGTCGAACGACACAACTTCGCACTGCGGCGTTTCGATCTCGCCTTCGGGCAGCATGAAGCGGCAGAAGATGAGCCCCACCTGATGCCCTTCGGTGTCGATCCAGTTCGGCACGCCCGGGTCTTCGTGCGCCAGCACGATTCTAAAACTACCGTCGGCTTCCAACGTCGTTTGTTTGCGGTTGAGCGACACCTGCCGATTGACGAAATCGTAGGTCTGCATGTAGCGATTCCACAGCATGATGTTGCCGCATCGGCATTCGGGCCAGCGGCCGGTGATCACCAGCGCCTGATCGGCGCCGAGCATGTACAGCGTCATCGAGTACGCGGCGTCGGCGGCGGCGAGCGCAAAGTCGCCGGGCTTTATCGGTTGGGGTAACTCGTTGGGGATCTTCGATACGAACGGCGGCTGCTCACTTTCACCCGGCCGGCCCATACCGAGCGTTCTCGTCTGTAAGAAGCTGGTGACGCGGCGAATGCCCTCGGCGACCGACACATCGTTAGGGGGCGGCGGTGCGGGGGTAGGAGTGAGCACTTCGATCTCAAGTGTTACTTCAGGTGTTGTATCGGCGGCGCGCGGCTCTACGTCCTCATAATAGTGACGCGTCGTGATGCGCGCGGACTGCGGCGGCAACGAGATCCAATTGCGGTCGCGCTCGGGACCACCGAAGTAGATCTCGAAGCGGCCCTCGCGGTCGGTATCAAACTGCGTGTCGTTTATCACACCGGCCGTGCGCGAGCCGAAGCGCCCTTCGAGGGCCTCTTCCTCAATCGTCAACGAGACATACACGGCGCCCGCAATATTACCGCGTACGACGTAGGACAACTCCGGGCTGATAGGTGTGTCGTAGTAGAGCGCATCGGAGTTGTCGCCGGTGAACTTGCGCGTAGGAGAAACGATGCGCCGAAAAGAAGGATGCTCGCCATCCTCTTCAAAGTTCGAGACGAGGGCGCCCTGCAGCAAGTGCATGACTGCCCGCAGACCGTCGCCGACTTCATCCGCCGAGTTCACCATCCATTCTTCGCCGAGGTAGCGTTCGTCGACCTCGCGGAGCAGATCGAGCAGTTCGTGAAACGCTTTGCGACTTTCGCTCCGAACAGCGGCCATGTACTCAGTCCTTCTTCACCGATTCAGCCGCCTTCGACGCGGCGCCGAGCGCGACGGTACCACGCGGCCAGCCGGCGTAGTGGGTGATCTGAATGACGACCTCATCGAGTTCTTCTTGCGTGAGATCGCCGCGCTGGAGTGCCTGGCTCATGTGGATGTTGAGATTGTCGCCGTCGCCCATGGCACCGAGCATGCCGAGCACGACGAGGCGGCGATCTCGAATGGAAAGGTTTTCGTTCGACCACACCTCACCAAACAGATGGTCGACCGTCATGTCGGCGAAGCGGCTCATTCCGGGCGGGATCTCGAATCCACATACGTCTTTTACGAGGCGCTGGCCTTTCTCTCTCGCTGATTCTGCCATCGGGGTGTCTCCTTAGTTGATATCGATCATGACCTTGCCGCCCGACTGTGGGTCGCGCGCGACCGCAAATGCCTCGGCGAAATCGTCGAGGCCAAATCGGTGAGAGATCATGGGCGAGAGGTCGCGCCTGGTCAGCAGGTCGATCATCTCGCGGTAGTCGTCGGGGTACTCCATCGCACCCTGGATCGTGAATTGCTTCATCATGATGACGAGAAAGTTTATCGGGATGTCTTCGCTGTGCAGCGCAACGACGGCCATGCGGGCGTGGGCTTTGGCCTGGCCGATAATCTTCGGAATCATCGGACCGGCTCCCGAGGCTTCGATATAAACATCGCTACCTACCATCGGGCTACCGAGCACCGGCTCTTCACCGTGCAGCTCGCGCAGACGCTCGAACGTTTTTTCTTCGGCGCCGTTGATCGTCGCCCGCGCACCGAGCGCTCGTGCAATATCCAATCGTTTATCGGAAAGATCGACCGCGACCACATCTTCGACACCGCGGTCGGCGAGGGTAGCGATAGCGGCCAACCCGATCGGACCGGCACCGACGACGACAACCTTCTCGCCGGGCTGCGCCCCGCTACGGTCGACCGCATTCATACCGACGCCAAGGGGCTCGACCAGCGCGGCAATGTGATCGGGCAGGGATTCGGGAATCGCGAAAAGACTCTTTCCCTCGGCAGCATTGCGCACCAGTATCTTCGGCGCGAAACCGCCTTCGGTGCCGCCGTTGCCTATCATGTTGCCGGCACCGGTTGGGTTGAGCACGACACGGGTGCCCACATCGAGGCCTTCGACCTCATCGCCCACGCTTTCGACCACGCCTGACAACTCGTGACCGATGGGCATGGGCACATCCGACGGCCCGATGAGGCCGCCCTGGCGCACGTAGCGCAGATCGGTTCCACAAATGCCGCAGGCCGCTACGCGTACCACCGCGTCGCGTGGTCCCGGCTCGGGCTCGGCGATCTCATCGGCCCGAAAGTCATCGGGGGCATGTATGCGAATGAGCTTCATGAGGCCTCCTTGCGAACCGGGAAGCGGTCGAAATAGAAATCGAAGCGCTCGCGTACGGCAGACGGATCGACACCGAAGTCGCCTTTGAGATCGTACAGCACCCGGCCGTGCTTACCGCGCCGGTTGGCGTCGAGGTACGCGTCTAATTGGGCGCGAGCGCCGTCGGTCATCTCGAGATCGGCGAGCGCATAGATTCGCTCGACCATTGCCATATCGTCCGCCATAAACTCGTGGAACAGAACGTCGATACTGTGCGCGGGCGCGATCAGATCGCGGTCACGCACACAGGCGCGCAACAGGCGCTCTACACGGTCGATCCAATACTCGGCCAATGCCGGTGCGTCGATTTTGTAGCGTCGGCAGCGGTCGCCGTAGCCCAACATCGTAATCGCCGACTGAATGACCGATACAGGGTCTCTATGCGTGATCGCGATTGTCGCATCAGGGAAGGCCTTCATCAGCGGACCGATCTGTTCGAGGTGTTGCGGCGATTTGAGAATCCAGCGGTTCGGCCCGCGCAGCCACTGCAGGGCTTTGAGCACATTCTTCATGTACTCGTACGTCGACGTCATGTCTTGCGACAGAGCGTAGTCGCGCCAGCGCGGGGTGCGGGCGTTCCATTCGAGACCGTAGGAACCGAAGTCCAAGTCTTGGAGTTCGATCTCTTCGTGCACGTGTTCGGGCGTCATGTGGTGCATGGCGCGCAGCAGCGGCATGACTTGGTCGGACTGCTCGGAGCTCTTGCGGCAACGCGCATAGCGTGGGTCGATGCCGTCCGCCCCCGGCCCCTCGCCACGGCGCGGCATGGGCTCGCAGCTCTCCCAGTAGGGCAACGACCGCAGTCGTTGATCAGCCGCGACCAGATTCACGAGATGCGTCGTTCCCGAGCGCGGCAAGCCGATCACGATGATGGGACGTTTGATCTCAACGTCTAGAATCTCAGGGTGTCGCTTGAGAAGGTCTTCGAATAGGAGACGGTTCGACAGATAGCGCACGGCATTGCCGAATACGACTCGGCGGCCGAAGCCGTTGAGCTCGGTATCCTCTCGTACTGACTCGAGCCAGACCGCTAGGCGCGCTCGGAAGTCCGTATTGCCGAAATCGCTGAGACCGGTCTCGTCGCAGGCGGCGTTGAGAACGGCCTCTTCACTCAGTTCGACGCTCTGGCCTTCCATATACTCGACTGCCAATTTCTGGATGTCGGTCAGCACGGGCGACGCGAGATCGTCGATGCGGATGTCGTCAGGCGCGCTCGACACGGTCTACCAGCCCTCAACCTTGTGGACGTACTTCCAGATCATCCCGGGGAACCAGCGGCGCATGCGCCAGCCGATGCGCGCGTCGCGAGTCGCGAAGACCCAAAACTTGCCGGCCTGCAACGCATCTTCAATCGCGTCGAGAACGGCAGCCGGCTCGATCGCGTCCGGTCCGGCCTCGATCATTTTCGGCCATGCGGTCTCTCGACCTTGATCGAGCAGCGGCGTCGCAACTGCGGGTGGGCACACGCAGGCAAAGCGAACGCCACTGTCACGGTTCTCGTGGTACAGGACCTCCGTGAAGGCGACCACCGCGAACTTTGAGGCATTGTACGCACCCATCAGCAGAGCCGGCATCCAGCCGGCCATCGAAGCGAAGTTGACCATGTTTCCACTGCGGCGCTCGAGCATGCCGGGGAGTACCGCCTTGGCAAGGTTCACAGTCCCACCATAGTTGATATCCATGATTCGCTGAATCGTCGCCGTGTCTTGCTCGGCAAGTTTGCCCAGCGGCATGATCGCCGCGCCGTTGTAGAGCGTCCCGATAGGCCCGAGTTGGTCTTCAATCTCGGCAACCGCCTGGGCGACCGCATCGCGATCGGTCACGTCGCAGTGCCACGTCGTGATCATCGCGCCCGATTGGGCGGTTTCGGCCAAACCGGCATCGTTCACGTCGAGCGCCGCGACCTTGAGCCCTCGAGCCGCAAAACGACGTGCCGCCAGTTGCCCCATGCCGCTGCCGGCACCGGAAATCAGAACCGTACCCTGGATCGGATCCATAAAAGTCCTCCGGAGCGCATCTTTTCTGAGCACGGCGTTTTTGTAAAAGTCCGCAGATGACCGATTCTCAGCCCCATCTTCTCGTTGATCGAACCGGCGGTGTCATGACCCTGACCATGAACCGCCCGGATGCGCGCAACTCTCTCAGCCCACAGATGCTCGTCCTGCTCGCTGAGGCCTGGCACGAGTTCCGAGATACCGACGCGCTGCGCGTTGCGATCCTCACCGGCGCCGGCGATTTGGATTTCTGCGTCGGAGGCGACCTCAAGCTCACAATGCCGCTCATCACCGGCGCACGTGCCCCCGAAGATGAATGGGACGAGCGCCTCATGGGCAACCTTCAGCAGTTTCTCGACGCGATCCTGCGCGGGTTCGAACTCTATAAGCCGGTGATCGCCGCCGTAAACGGCTACGCGCTCGGTGGCGGCACCGAGATCACGAATGCATGCGACCTGCGCGTCGCGGTCGAGCATGCAACATTCGGCACGCCGGAAGTAAAAGTCGGCCTCCTTCCGGGTGGCGGCTCGCTCACGCGCCTACCACGTCAGGTCCCGTACGCGAAAGCCCTGGAGATTTTGCTCATCGGCGACCCCTTCAGTGCCGCCGAAGCACTCGAAATGGGATTGCTCAACTACGTGGTGCCCAGTGAGCAACTGATGCCCAAGGCAATGGAACTTGCCGGCAAGCTCGAGGCCAACGGTCCGGTTGCCGTACGCAAGGCGAAGGAAGGTATCGTCCGATCCAGCGGCCTTCCCATCACCGAGGCGCTCAAGATAGAAGACGAGGTGTCGGCGGTCGTCATGGCGTCCAAGGACGCTCGTGAAGGGCCCCGTGCCTTCAAAGAAAAACGCAAACCGAATTTTACAGGCAAGTGAACAACCAAAGGTATAGGAGAAACGGTAAACAATGACTGCAGCAAAAGCGGGACTTTTAGTCGTTTGGGCAATAGGCATCGGGTCGTTCTTCATAGGCGGCGACCACGCGATCGCAAGCGCGGGTAGAATAACATTCTGGCTCATCGGAGCTGCGCATCTGGTCGAGATCGTCGTATTTCGAAATAAGCTCAACGCAGCGCCGGGTGGCATGGCTAAGAACTTTCTACCGACGTTCCTATTCGGGCTCTTCCACGTTCGCTCCCTCGACTAACCACACCTGGCTCGGACTCTCTCTTGTCGAACCCGGATAGATTCCTAGCCACGCGCCTGCGTGAGTTCGGCACGACGATCTTCGCGGAAATGTCGGCGTTGGCGCTCGCAAAGAACGCGATAAACCTGGGCCAGGGCTTTCCCGATACCGATGGGCCGCAAGAAGTCGCCGAAGCGGCAATCGACGCGATTCACGCCGGCCACAATCAGTACCCACCGGGCATCGGGTTTCGTGAGCTTCGCCTCGCGATCGCGGCGCACCAAAAGCGTTTCTACGACCTCGACGTCGACCCCGACACCGAAGTGCTCGTGACGGCAGGAGCCACCGA
>Ga0315338_1001057_pt1 | contig 41129 bp, 29 predicted proteins | sample ASW8metaG_FD_204518 | JGI IMG/M metagenome (GOLD analysis project Ga0315338, IMG submission 204518) | Ammonia-oxidizing marine archaeal communities from Monterey Bay, California, United States - ASW #8 | ecosystem: Environmental > Aquatic > Marine > Coastal | place: USA: California | collected... | reverse complement strand
GCCTCACATCGTACGCGCGCCGCGGGTCACCGAGGTCGATCTCGCGCCCCTTCCCATGGGGACGGAACAGCAGATCAAGGTCCCCGGCTCCAGACCGCACATCTTCGACGCCGCCCGAGACGCGGCTCTCGTGCCGCCCGCACAAGCCCCGCCGCCGGAAGCGCCTTCGCCGGACGACACGGAGCCGTTGGTCGCGCCACCCGAGCCGTCCGCAACCGCCCCGCCTGACGGCGAAATCGATGCGATACCGCCGGACATGTTCGAAGAAGTACCGGCGCCGGGGAGCGAAGCGGGCGCAGCGCCCGGACTCGACGACCTCGACGACCTCGACGATACGGAAACGACACCGATCTCGATGCTCTTCAGTCCGCCGACGGCGACCGCTGCCGTTGGCGACCGCATCCCGGTCATTCTCCTCGCGGGAGGAGCCCGGGGCCTCTCCTCGGGAGAGATCGTCATCACTTATGACGCCTCCGCCCTTCGTGTCTATGACGTCGAGCCTGGGGCGTTCCTATCCATTGACGGCAAGCCCATCTCTTTCAACCCCACGTTCAACCCTGGTGAAGTCAGAGTCACCTTCGCTCGCAGCGACGATACCGAAGGACTTCGAGGCTCCGGACACCTCGTGCGGCTGGGCTTCGAAGTGCTCGACTCCGGTAGTCCCATCGTCGTCGGCGCGGAAGGGTCGCTGAGCGACGTGGGCGGCGACGCTATTCCCGCGAGCTTTGCCTCGCTCCGTATCGAGGTGCAGTAATGTTCGCCCGAAGAGGACTTGCATTCCTAGTTGCCGTGAGCGCGGCTTTGTCGATGACGTGCGAGCAGGTGCCCCTCACCGCACCGAACGAATCCACGATCATCGTTCAGGCCAACCCGCTCTCCATCCCCGCCGTGGGAGGCACATCCACGATTACGGTCACGGCGTTCAAATCCGCGGAGAACGGGGGCGGCACGGTCGCCGACGGCACTCAGATCTTTCTCACCACGAGCCTCGGAATCTTGCCGGAGCGCGTAGCGACCGAGAACGGAATCGCGCGAGGTACGCTATCTTCTGACGGCCGCTCCGGAGAAGCGACGGTAACGGCTTCTTCAGGGAGTCTCGCCGCACAGACCGTCACGGTACAGATCGGTAGCGGCGATAGCGGCGACCTCGTCATCACCGTCGTCGCGAGCCCCGCCGTGTTGGGCCCCAGTGACTTCACATCTCAGATCACGGCAAGCGTGACGGACGACCGCGGAAACCTCTTGCCGAACACGCCGGTGATCTTCAGCACGGACTCCGGCACGCTCGCCTCACAAGGATCCATCTTGCGTACGAATGTGAGCGGCCAAGCCTTCGACCGGCTCACACTCCTCGACGACAACACGACGACCGCGACGGTGACGGTGACGTCAGGAACCGCGACGGGGAGCGCTGTCGTGAATCGAGCCGGTTTCGATGCGCCGGTCGTCGATTTCGTCTCCCCAAGCACGGCAGGACGAGGCGCGACGCGGATCGTGACGATCGGCGGCCAGAACTTCCAACCCGGCGCCACGGTGAGCTTCGGCGCAGGAATCGGTGTCGAGAGAATCACCTTCGTGAACGCGGAGACGCTCGAGGTCCAGATCAAAGTGGATGGGAGCGCCGCAACCGGAACGCGAGACGTCCGCGTGACGAACCCCGACGGCAATTCCGGAACCCTGACCGGCGGGTTCACGGTGGGCTGATGAGGAAAAAGAGACCGATGCGACTCGCTTTGCTGTTCGGCTGTTTTGCGCTGGCGACGGCGCTCGCGTGTGACGAGTTCGAAGACCCGCCTCCAACAGCGCCGACAGTGCCGGACATTCCGAACACGCAGTTCGAGATCTCGGGGCGTTGGGACGGCCAGACCAACCAAGGCCGCCCCCTGCGTTTCGATGTGCGCACGAGCGGCAACATCGTTCAGGCGACGATCTCGATCCACCACGACTGCTCCGGCGGCCGGCTCGTGCTACAGCTTTCGGGTTACGAGACCAAAGTGTCCGGTGACAGCTTCTCCGCGACCGTTACGTGGCGGCGCGATCAAGACGGCGACAAGTACTACACCGGCACGCTAACCGTATCCGGTCGGTTCGAAGGAAACCGGATCGCGAACGGATCGTTCGTCAACGGCATCACCGACAAACAGGCCGACAACCTCGGCGTGTGCGAGCCGTCGAGCGGCAGTTGGGAGGCGGCGAGAGCGGAATGAGACGAGGCATCGTTGTCGGCCTATTGACTCTGAGCGCCGCGACTCCCGCGACGGCCGAGATCGCCGTGATGGCGAGCGGCAAGATCCTCTACATCGATACGTTCTCGCGCTCGGAAGAAAGACTCGTCCTGTACTTGACCGGAGGCGGAGAGGTCACCGTCCCCGCGGAGATGGTTCACAACATCGTCCCCAACGAGATCGTCGAGCAAGAGCAAGCGGACCCGCGACAGGTTCGACTCCTGCCCCACCTCGACGACGTCATCGAAGCGTCCGCCACGCGTTACGGTCTCGACCCGCACTTGGTCGCGGCCGTCATTCTCGCGGAGTCGAGCGGAGACACGCGGGCGGTGTCGAACAAGGGAGCGCAAGGCCTCATGCAGCTCATGCCTTCAACGGCTCGCGAGCTAGGTGTCGCGGACGCCCTCGACCCGGCGCAAAACGTAGACGGCGGCTCGCGCTACCTCCGCGACATGCTCGACCGCCACTCCGGCAACTTGTCGTTGGCTCTCGCTGCCTACAACGCCGGCCCGGAAGCCGTGCGCAAGTACGGAGGTATCCCCCCCTACCGGGAGACGGAGGACTATGTCGGGCGCGTGCTTCGAACCTATGAGCGCGCGAGCGAGGCCGTCGAGTGAGCACACGCGCTCAGACGGACCCGCGCACCACTGAGCAGGGCTATGTCCTGTTCGGGATCGCGATAGGTCTGGTCATACTCGGCATCTCCATGACCGCTGCGGTTCCGCTGTGGGAGAAAGTCGTCCAGCGCGAAAGGGAGGAAGAGCTCATCTTTCGCGGCTATCAGTACATGCAGGCGATCCAGCTCTATCAAACGAGATTCCCCGGAGCCTATCCCCCGACCATCGACATGCTCGTCGAACAGAAATTCCTGCGCCGCGCGTACAAAGACCCGTTCGCGACATCCGAAGAAGGCGAGTTCCGTGTCATCCGCCAAATGTCGCCCGAGCTCCAGCAAGCCTCGGAGCAGCAGCGGCGGGCGGCAGGGGAAGCGGCCGGCATCACCGACTTGAACAGGAGCCGCTCGCGCACATCGACGCCCGGAGGCTCCACCAGCGCGCGGGGAAGCGGACGCGGATTCCAGTCGACGCTCGGCCGCACAGCACTGGGCGACGCCGGCGCCAGCATGGGGGGGATCGTGGGCGTCGCGAGCATCGGCGACCAACCAACCTTCGTCCAGGTGCCGGGCAAGCCGAACTATCGCGACTGGCTCTTCGTCTACGGCACCCAACAACCGACCGCCGCCCCGGTGCTACCGGGCACCGGTCTTCCCGGCGCGGGAGCGCCCGCGAGCCCATTTCCCGGTCTACCACCGCCGCCGGGACTCACGAGCTTTCGCTTCAGCCCGAACGCGGCGGGCGCAGCCGGGCAGTTTCCCGGCGGTGGCGCCCCGGGCGGCAGACCAGCACCCGGCGGGGCCGGCGCCACGCCGCCACCTCAGCAGCGAGGCACGAGCCCCGGTGGCGCCCAGGGTCCAAACCTTCGCCCACCGGGCACGCCGCTGCCCAACCAGCCGCCGCGCTGACGACGACTCATCCAAGGATCGACGGATGCGGATCGGCATCGACGCTCATCACCTGAACGGAAAACCCCAAGGGAGCCGTACTTATCTCATTGAGCTGATCCGCGCGATCTCCGGCCAGCTGGGGAACACCGACAGCCTTCATGTCTACAGCTTCGAGCCGGAGGCCACGCGCACGATGGTCCCCGGCCAGCACCACCGGCTATTTCCGAGAAGCGCCAAGCTCCGTTTGCCGTTCATCATCCCGGCCGTCGAGCTCGCACATCGCCTCGATCTGTTCCACTCCCAGTACATCGCACCTCCGATCTCCTTCGTGCCCGAGATCGTGACGATCCATGACGTCTTGTTCGAGTCCCACCCCGAGCTGTTCGAGCAAGCGTTCTCTCACCGCTCGGTCCGGATGATCCGACGCTCGGCGCGCCGCGCGGCAGCCGTGCTTACCGTCTCCGAGTTCTCACGCCAGTCCATCATCGAGCACTACCCCATCCCAGAGGAACGTGTCTTCGTGACGCCGAACGCCGTCGATCACTCGAGGTTTCGCAGGCTATCGACGGCGCCGACGGGCCTTCGCGAGCGCTACGGGCTCACGCGGCCGTTCGTACTGAGCGTTGGGCGACTCGAGCCGAGAAAGAACTTGGAGCGTCTCATCAAAGCACTCGGACAGGTCGACCATGACATTACCCTCGCCGTCGTCGGTGCCGCGGATTTCCGCCACGAAAGCATCCTCGAAGCCGCCCGCGACGCTCGCGAGGGCTCGGTGCAGCTTCTCGGACCCGTCGACGACGACGACTTGCCGGGTCTGTACAACCTTGCTGAGGCACTCGCCTATCCGTCGCTCGTCGAGGGTTTCGGGATGCCCGTGCTGGAAGCGATGGCATGCGGCACTCCGGTTCTCACGAGTCGCCGGGGCGCCCTACCCGAAGTCGGAGGGGACGCGGTCGTTTATGTCGAGCCGGAGGACGAAGAGTCTATCGCCTCAGGCCTCACCCGCCTTCTCGAAGATTCGAGCCTTCGAGAGCGACTGCGGCGTCAAGGCCTCGCCCGTGCGCAAGAATTCAGCTGGGATGACACGGCTCTGCGAACTTTGGCCGCCTATCGAGGCTCGCTTTGACACGAGCTCAGCCGCGGTGCTAACTTACGAAAAGGAGATACATCCATGACCGCCAGAGGTCTTTCCCTCCTTCTCTTCGCGTCAACCGTGCTCGTGAGCCAGGCGAGTGCGCAAGGCGCCAACGTTTCTTACGACGGTGGGCTCTTGAGCGTCACGTGCGAGGACGAGCAGCTCAAGGACGTGTTCGAGCAAATCGAGGAACAGACGGGTATGACCCTCATCCTCGAAGAGGCGATCGAGTCGACGACTCTCTCCGCAAACCTCGAAAACGTTCCGGTCGCGATGGCGGTGCAGCGCCTTCTCGAAGGTAGAGGGGTCGTCTACGCCGTGATGATGGATCCCCGCGACTGGGGCCGTGTCGACAAGGTCTTCATCGGCGCCGGCGGCGGAGGCCCTGCGCGGCAGGCACCCCCTCCCCCGATGCCGCGTGAGGCGGAGCCCATCGACGACCAGATGGACGAGTTCGAAGACGACATGGACTTGTTCGACGACGAGATGATGAACGAGCTAGACCCCGATGCGATGGACGAGCCGCAGGGGCCCGAAGATTTCGGCAACGCGCCCTCGAGCGCCCCGATCCCGAGCTATCTGCCGCCCCAACAGGGCTTCCGGCGCAGCACGTTTACGCCCGGCCCGCCCTCCGCCAATCCGGGGCAGCCGCAATCTCAAGGTGCATTCCCGGTCACCGACGCGTTCGGACGGCCGATCCCGGCACCCGAAGACGAGCCCCAGCCCCAACAACCGCCTCGCCAGCGGCAAGACTAGCCGCGACATCCCGTCACTACGTGGCGAAGCCCGGCGACAAATCGATCGACGCGTACCGCGCGAAGCGGGACTTTGCCCGTACGCCCGAACCGCCTCCGAACGACGCGGGCCGCGAGCTCTTCTCAGCCGATTTCGTCGTGCACCGTCACGAGGCGCGCAGGCTTCACTACGATCTCCGCCTTGAAATGGACGGCGTTCTGAAGTCATGGGCCGTGCCCAAGGGCTTCTCCTACGACCCCTTGATCAAGAAGTTCGCCGTCCAGACCGAAGACCACCCGCTCGCCTATTCAGACTTCCACGGGGTCATCCCCAAGGGTGAATACGGGGGTGGCACGATGGTCATCTGGGACCAAGGTCGTTACGAGCTGCTCAAAACGGAGGACGGACCCGAGGCCGTCGCGAACGGCAAGCTGGAGTTCCGGCTCATGGGTGCGAAGCTCCGCGGTGAATGGCACCTCGTCAAGACGCGCTCGGAGAATCACGAATGGATACTCTTCAAAGCGCAGGATCGCTACGCGAGAGGCGACGATGAGGCGCCGCCGTTGTTCGACCTCACCTCCGCGCGCCACGGAGATTTCCCGAACCCGCGGCCATTCATGGAGGCTCGTGCGGATAGCCGAGTCTTCTCCGACCCCGACTGGTTCTTCGAGCTCGATTTTGCCGGCAAACGCGCGTCGCTGATCGTCGAGCCCGACCGCATTCGCATCGAGGATCGCGAAGGCGCCGACCTATCCCTCGCTCTTCCGGAGCTCGTCGAGGCCGGAGCGAGTCTCCGATGCGAGAGAGCGCTCCTCGACGGCGTGCTCGTCGCGACCGATGAACAGCAGCGGCCGTCACGAAGCGCTCTCGACGCTCGTCTGGCCGGGACCCGCGCGGCCGGCGTCTCGTTCTACGCATTCGACCTGCTCTACTACGAAGAGTGGGAGCTCACGCCCCTGCCGCTCGTCGACCGCAAGAAGATCCTCTCGACTCTCATCCCCGAGCCTCGACACATTCTCTTCGTCGACCATGTCCACGCTCGCGGCGAGGATTTCTGCGCGGTCGCAAAAGCGGGAGGACTCCCCGCGGTCATCGCGAAGAAGAGCGCGAGCCTCTACGTGGACGGAGCCTCACGGGACTGGCGTCGCATTCAGGTCGACTCCATCGAGGTGACGCCACCCGCTCGTAAGATCCCGTTCACCAATCTCGACAAAGTCTTCTGGCCGGAGGAAAGCTATACGAAAGGGGATCTGATCCGGTACTACGAGCACGTCGCAGATGCGATCCTTCCGTACCTGCGAGAGCGACCCTCCCACATGCTTCGCTATCCGGACGGGATCTACGGAAAGGCTTTCTATCAGAAGGACGCGCCCGCTCACATCCCGGACTGGGTCGAGACCGAGAGCATTCCTTCCGGCAGCAAAGGCGAGTCGATCCGATACATCATCGTCAACGACCGCGACACCCTCGTGCTCATGGCGAACCTCGCGAGCATCGACATCCACCCGTGGTTCTCGCGGCGCAGCTCGAAGGACTCGCCGGATTGGGCCGTCTTCGACCTCGACCCGGATGGCTCGCCCTTTCCCGACGTCGTGCGGATCGCGCGAACCATCGGCCGCGTCCTGCGGGGCATGGGGCTCCGTCCGTACCTGAAGACGTCCGGGGCGACCGGACTCCACATCTACGTCCCGGTAAAGCCGGGCTACACCTACGAGCAGACGAAGACCTTTTGCGAAGCCGTCTCGATTTTCGTTGCCAAAGAGCACCCCGACATCGCGACGGTCGAACGAGTGGTAAGCCGGCGCAAGGGCAAGGTCTATATCGACTTCCTCCAGAACCGAAAAGGACAGACGATCGTGCCCGCCTACGCCGTCAGGCCGCGTCCCAAAGCACCGGTTTCAGCACCTCTCGACTGGGACGAGCTCGAGCTCGATCTCGACCCCACGGACTACACCATCAAGACGATGCCGGGGCGTCTCGAAAAAAGAGGCGACTTGTTCGAAGGCGCGTTGCGGGATCCGCAAGATCTCCTGCCGGCGATCGAGCTGTTCCAAAAGAACTATTTGGACTCCCGATAGCTTCGTGTCGCCCGACTCACGGGTAGAACGGAACGAGGCGTTCGTAGAGCGCGCCGGTGGCGCGGCAGTCCTCGAGGCAGTAGCGAATGATGTCATCGAGCCGGCCGGCTTCGTAGGCCGCTCCGACGTCGGCTCCCGCCATCTTCGTCTTGGGGGACGGCACCCCGAATATCGCGCAAAAGTAGTCGAGGCTACCGCGGCGGCGTCGGTCACCGCCTTCGAGAACTTCACGGACATCGAAGTGGGGGTGCCGGGAACCTGGCTCCGCCGGGATCACGGTGCGCGGGCGAAGGCCATGGACGGCGCTGCGGATGTTCAGATAAGGGACGTCGAACCGTTTGCCGCTAAAGCTCGCGTAGCGGGCCGGCTCGTTTATCTCTAGCCACTCCCAGAATCGGATCAAGAGCTCCTTCTCCGAGGCGTCGGCAAAGACGTGCTCCGCGCCGCTCTCCGTGTCGACGAGACCGATAACGATGACACGGCCGGTAGTGGGGTCGAGCCCAAAACGCGACACGAGGTCGGCGTAGCGACGCTCGAGCTCTTCGGCCTCCGGTCGGTCGCGCTCGATACCCTTTCTCAAATAGTCGAGCGCCCGTTCCGGGACGTCAGCTTCGGGCTGCCCGACCGTCTCGATATCGAGAACGAGGGTCGTCACAAGAGACCAGCCGCCTGCGCAGCGAGCTCAGCGGGATGATAAGCGCGTTGACCGGTCGCGTCTTCGATCTGGTGTCGACACGATGTTCCCGGTGCGACGACGACGGTTGACGGCAGTGCCGAGCGCACCGCCGGAAGCAAACGCCGCTCGGCCATCTGGATCGAGATGTCGAAATGTTCTTTCTCGAAGCCGAACGAGCCGGCCATGCCGCAGCAGCCCGAGTCGATGACCTCCACATGCGAGCCCATCTGACCTAGAAACGTCTCGAGCGGCTCGGTCCCCACGATGGCTTTCAAATGGCAGTGCCCGTGAATGAGGATGCGCTCGGGCGCGTTCGGAAACGTCAGGTCGAGATCGTGGAGCTCTTCCAGGAGCACGCTCGCCTTGGCGACAGCACGCGCGTCCTCGCCCGCGACGAGGTCCGGATATTCGTCTCTCAAGCTGAGGATGCACGACGGCTCGAGCCCGACGATGGGGATCCCGCGGCGCGCGTAGTCTCCGAGTGAGGCCACGTTGTACTCCGCAAGCTCCCGCGCCCGCCCCAACATCCCTTTGGAGATCGCCGGACGTCCGCAGCAAACCTTGCTGGCAAGGGTCACCTCGAAGCCGGACGCCTCCAGAAGTGCAACCGCAGCCCGGCCAATCTGAGGCTCGTGATAGTTCATGAACGTGTCGTGAAAGAGCACGACTTTTCGTCCGCCCGGCTCGCGACTATGGCTTTGAAACCAATTCTCGAAGGTTTGGGTCGCGAAGGGCGGTAGAGAACGACGTCGATCGATCCCCGTCGCCGCCTCGAGCAGCGCCCGTACACTCTTGCGGCGCAGCATCCAGTTCGAAAGCCGCGGGAATGTCGTCCCCAGACGGCCCAGGGTCTCGGGCTGACTCAATAGGCGGTCGCGCAACGAGTAGGGTCGTGCGCGGTGGTACAAGGACAAGAACTCCGCCTTGAGACGCGCCATGTCGACATTCGAAGGACACTCCGCTTTGCAGCCCTTGCACGAGATGCAAAGATCCATGACTTCGTGGAGGCGCTCTCCTTGGAGCTCCTCTTTCGGCAGCCGGCCATCGAGGACGGCGCGAAGCGCATTGGCTCGGCCGCGGGTCGAGTGCTCTTCGTCCCGCGTCACCATGTAGGACGGACACATCGTGCCGTCGAGATTCTTGCGGCAGACACCTGCCCCGTTGCAAAGCTCCACGGCCCGAGCAAACCCACCTTCGGTGGTATACGGGAACACCGTGTCGAGCTCTTCCGCCCGATACTCCGCGCCGTAGCGCAAGTCATCGTCCATGGCCGGCGCGTCCACGACCTTGCCGGGGTTCATGATCCCGTTCGGGTCGAACGCTTTTTTGAGCGCCTTGAACGCCCCATAAATCTCTTCACCAAAAAGGCGTTCGTTGAAGTGACTTCGAGCCAATCCGTCGCCGTGCTCGCCGCTCATCGCGCCGCCGAAATCGACGACGAGATCGAAGACTTCCTCGGCGATCGTCGTCATCTTCTTGATCTCGGCTCCATCCTTGAGGTTGACGAGCGGCCGGATATGAAGGCACCCGGCACCGGCATGCGCATAGAACGACCCAACCGTGTCGTGGTTCCCGAGAATCTCTTCAAAGGAGCGGATGAACTCCGGAACCCGCTCGGGCGAGACGGCCGTGTCCTCGACGAAGGCGATGGGCTTGTGATCTCCAGGCAGACCCAGCAGTAGCGGAAGCGCTGCCTTGCGGACTTTCCAGACATTCGCCTGGTCCGCCGCGCCTAGTACCCGCACCATCGGTTTCGCGGACGCGCCAATGGATGCCTCGAGCGCGTCGAGCTTCGCCGTTACCTCCTCATCGGACTCTCCTGCGAACTCCACGATGATGAGGGCCTTGGGCAAGCCTTGGACGAAGTGCATCCGGCGCGAATATTCGAGCGACTTCCGTGCCAGATCCATCACCATCTCATCGACGAGCTCGACCGCCGTCGGCGCAAGCGCCAGGATCTCGGTCCCGGTCTCGAGCGCGGGCAGCAATCCATCGAAATGCAGCACCGCGAGACCCACCGCGGGAGGTACTGGAACGAGCTCGATCTTGGCCTCGACGACGGTCGCGAGCGTGCCTTCGGAGCCCACGAGCAGCTTGGCAAGATTGGTAACGGAGGCGTCGGTAAGCTCGTCGAGGTTGTAGCCACTGACGCGACGCGGGATCTTCGGATAGCGTCGAGCGATCTCATCGCGATGAGACTCCCCGAGCGCGCGGGCTTTGCGATAGATGGCGCCCTCGAGGTCGTCCTGTCGTAGCTTGGCTTCGAGACCGAGGGCGTCGAGCGCACCGAACGTAACGGCGCTTCCGTCCGCGAGCACCGCGCGCACTTCCAGAACATTCTCGACGGTCTTGCCGTAAACCAACGAGCGCGCCCCCGCCGAGTTGTTTCCGACCATGCCGCCGATATTGGCGCGGTTGGAGGTGGCCGTCTCGGGCCCGAACCGCAATCCATACTCTTTCAGCGCCGCGCCGAGGACGTCGTGCACGATGCCGGGTTGAACGCGCGCCCACCGCTCTTCGGGGTTGACCTCGATGAGCTCACGCATATATTTCGAGAAATCGAGAATGACCGCATCGCCTACCGCTTGTCCCGCGAGCGAGGTGCCGCCGCCCCGTGGCAGGATCGGGACGCCATCCTTCGCGGCGAGGCGAAGGACCTCCTGGACATCGCCCTCATGACGCGGAATGACGACCCCGCGAGGCTCGATTTGATAGATGCTAGCGTCGGTCGAGTAGAGCGTTTTCGTGTAGCGGTCGAAGCGCACCTCTCCGTCGATTCGTCCCCGGAGTCCGTCGGCAAACGACATGGCGGCCATCCTATCATTGTGCTAACTTTCGGCTCCGTGAAGCGTGTTTCGTTACTGGTTCTAGCTCTCATCACCTGCGTGCTCACCTTTTCGTGCCGGCCCGACGGCGACGGCAAGCTCGTCATCCGCATGGGCCATATCGGTTTCCCCGAGTCGCCCTTCGACAATGGGGCCCGAAAATTCAAGGAGCTGCTCGAGCAACGCTTCCCCGACCGTGTCGAGGTCCGGATCTTCGGCTCTGCCCAGCTCGGAGAGGACAAAGAGATGCTGGAAGGGCTGCGCCTCGGAACACTCGAGATGCATGTTCCTTCTTCGGTGCTGCATTCGGTCGAGCCGATGTTCGGCGTCTTCGATCTACCGTTTCTGGTCACGGAGCGAGATCAAATGGCGCAGGTCGCCACCGGTCCGATCGGAGACAAGCTGTCCGACGCGCTCCTCGAGCACGATCTCGTCCTTCTTGGCTTTTGGGAGAACGGGTTCCGGATGATCACGAACAACGTGAGGCCCATCGAGAAGCCGGATGATCTGAACGGCATCAAGATCCGAACGCCGAAGGACCCGGAGCGCGTGAAGCTGTTCGAGGCTTTCGGCGCGAACCCGACCTCGATGAGCTTCGGGGAGGTGTTCTCCGCTTTGAAGCAAGGGGTCATCGACGGCCAAGAGAACCCGTTCTCGCAGATCGTCCCTGCGCGCCTTCACGAAGTTCAGAAATTCCTTTCCGTCTCGCGCCACGTCTACTCCCCTGCCTATCCGCTCATGAGCCGACAATATCTGGCCTCCCTCGACGAAGACATCCAAGCCGGGATCCGGGAGGTCGCCGCGGAAGTCGGCGAGTTCCATCGAGAGCTGGGTCAGCGCGAGGACGAGCGCTACCGGATCATGCTCGAAGAGTATTTGCAGATAAGCGAGATCGACCGCGACGCCTTCGCCGCCCGGGCCGAGTCCCTCTACGAGGAATTCAACGAGCATTTCGGCCCCGAGCTCGTGGAAACGATCCGCGGCTACGGCCAATAGTGCTGCGAGGGATCGAAGGCACACTCCGCTCCGGACTGTCGGTCGCAGTCGCGGCGATCCTGGCAGCGCTCGCTAGCATCTGCTTCATTGAAGTCGTCCGACGACCGTTCGGCGGAAGCTTCGTGTGGTACGACGAGTTCGTCGGCTACCTTCTCGTGTGGCTCACGCTCCTGGGCGCGGCGCTCGCGCGTTCGCAGCACCAGCATATCGGCGTCGACAACCTACTCGACAAGCTTTCGCCCAAAACGCGGCGCGGGGTTACGCTTTCGAGCCACATCGTAATGGTTCTCGTTCACGTCGTCCTTTTCGTGTACGGGTCTCAGCTCGTTACCAGGTTCCTCTCCGAGCGCGCGATCACGGTCGATATCCCCATCGGCTACGTCTACGCCATCATTCCGCTATCCGCGATCTTGATGCTGGCGATCGAAGCGATCCATATCGCACGCTGGTTTCGACACGACGGTTCGACGCACTAGCCATGGAGCTTCTTCTCGTTCCGCTCATCCTGCTGCTCATCGCCATCGGCGTCCCCATCGGCTACGCGCTCATCGCCTCCGGGATCATCGTGATCGCCGCCACGACCACCACGCCGCTCGTGATCGTCGCCCAGCGCATCTTCAACGGGACCGATAGCTTCCCCATGGTCGCGGTTCCGCTCTTCATCCTCGCGGGCGCGCTGATGAACCGCGCTGGGATCTCACGAAGGCTGGTCGACTTCGCAGCGAGCCTCGTCGGCTTCGTGCGCGGGGGACTCGCGATGACGACCACTCTCTCGAGCATGTTCTTCTCGGAAGTGTCAGGATCCGCGGTCGCCGATGCGGCGGCGCTCGGAAGCGTGCTCATTCCGGCGATGAAGGAGCGCGGCTACCCCGCTCGATTCGCCGCCGCCGTCTTGTCCTCCTCCGCCACCATCGCGATTATCATCCCACCCTCGATTCCGATGATCCTCTTCGGCGCGATCACGGGGGCCTCCATCGTAAAGCTCTTCATCGCGGGCGTCGTTCCCGGCATCCTCGCAGGCGTCGCCATCATGGCGACTAGCTACTGGCTGGCCGGACGCGGCGGTTTCGCGGAGTCCGAGCCGTTCGATATCGGTAAAGTCGGCACGAGCTTCAAGAGAGCTTTTTGGGCGTTGAGCTTGCCCCTGGTGATCTTGGGTGGGATCTTCGCGGGGGTCTTTACCGCGACCGAAGCGGCCGCCGTTGCGGTTTTTCTCGCTCTATTCCTCGCCCTCGCCGTCTACCGTGACCTCGAGCTTCGATCGCTCCGGACTATCTTGGTGGAGTCCGCCGGGCAGACGGCCGTCGTCATGATCCTCGTGGCGGGCTCCGCGGTGCTCGGTTGGTATCTCGCGAACCAACAAGTGCCGGAGCGGCTCGCGTCGTTCATTCTCAAGAACGTGACAGGTGAGGCGACGTCGCTTCTTCTGATTGACGCCATTTTGCTCGCGGCCGGGATGATCCTGCACAGTGCGGCCGCCATCGTGCTCCTCGTACCGATACTGCTCCCCTTGACGACGGAGCTGGGAATCGACCCGATCCACTTTGGCTTGATGGTGACCGTCAGCCTCGCTATCGGCCAACAGACGCCGCCCGTCGCCTCGGTCCTCATCACGACTTGCTCGATCGCAAAAGTACCGATGTCCGAGGTCATGCGCGTGAACATCTATTTCATTCTCGCGCTCTCCGTCGTGCTGATGCTCGTGACATTCGTTCCCGGCTTGAGCCTGTGGCTGCCCGAGCTATTGACGGATTAGAGCGTCCCGTCGAGTTTCCTTACGACTCGTCCGTATCGGCGCAACTAGCTGTGAACAGGGAGCTTCCAGCTGTTAGCGCAGGAGTCGAGGTGTCAGATTTCCTTACGGTCGGGGCGTGCAAGACGATAGGCGAGACTGTGCTAAAGGCGCCGGAGGCAACGGCTTACACGTTTCGTGATGAATGGCACAGATCGTGTAATAGCAGGGGGTGAGCGCAAACATAGTCGAGCTGGTTTTCAACAGTCCCAACCCGCTTTCGGCGTCTGCGGGATCGCTACGGCGGTCTCGCAGACTGCCGGAAGTGCTGGCTACTTCATTCGACGGAGCCGGACGATCGTGGCACCCCAACCTCCGCGATCGGCGGGAGCCTCCTCGAAATGCTCGACCCATTCGCTGGCTGACAGTACCTTGCGCACGCGCTCTTTCTGAACGCCCTTGCCGCGCCCGTGGATGACGCGAACCTCTACGAAGCCCGATTCCACCGCGGCCTCGAGATAGGCGTCGACGACCTCCGGGATCTCGCGCGGCGCGAATGGGTGGAGATCAAAATGATCTTCGATCGGGAGTACGACCTCATCCTCATCACCCATGATCGAAAATGATAGCGCGATCCAACTAGAATGGCGCGCATGCACGCATCCCTTCTCTTCCTTCTCATCGCCGGGGCGATGGCCGAGCCTCGAGGCAGTCTGACCATCGATCGAATCGCTTCCATCAAACACCCATCGAACCCGACGTGGTCTCCCGACAGCACCGCCATCGCCTTCGCATGGGACGCCGCCGGACATGAGAACTTGTTCGTCGTCACCCCGGGTGAAGAGCCGAAACAGCTCACCGATTTCGCCCGCGACCCGGCGACGCTGACGAGCGACATCACCGCGTTCTCGTGGCTCAGCTCAGACGAGATCCTCGTGTTGTCGGCCGGCAAGCTCCATCGCGTTTCGACGGACGGTGTCGTGACTCGATTCACCGACCTCGACGACGTCGCCGGTTTCGAGCTCTCACGCGCCAACGAGCGGCTCGCTCTCGTGCGCCGGGGCCAGATCTGGGTCGGCTCGCTCGACGATGAGACGTTTACGCAGCGGACGGCGCTCGAGCCACCCCACCGAGCGAGCGCGCCCGTCTTTTCTCCGGATGCCACGCGGATCGCGTTTCTGTCCGCGCGCGTCGAGCGCGTCGCCGACTTCCTCGCCTATAACGGAGGCAAGCAGAGCCTCTACCGCAACGAGGTGGGCGCACGCCGCGTCGGGCTCCTCTCGCCCTTCGCCGGAAGCACGGTTTGGATAGCGACCGAAGATCGCCCCTCTCGACCGCAATGGATCGACAATGCTCATGTGCTCTTCGAGCGGACGTCACCCGACATGAAGAGGCGGGAGATCGTCACCGCCGATCTCGACGGTCGCACGACCGTGCTCCGCGTCGACGAAGACGAGCGCTGGTGGTCTCCCATCCGACGTGACGCACGAACCGTCGTCTCGCCGTCCGGCGAGCACGTCGCGTTCATCTCCGACGAGAGCGGGTTCGGCCAGCTCTACGTCCGCGCCACGACGATGGATGGCGCGGCAAGACAGCTGACCACGGGCGCGCGCGAAGTCGGATTCGGAAGCTGGTCGCCGGACAGTCGGCGTGTTGCCTTCTACGACAATGCGGAGAGCCCCATGGAACGCTTCCTGCGCGTAGTCGACATCACGTCTGGAGAGACCGAGTCCCTGGGAGATTCGAATGGAGTGAATTACTGGCCGCGGTTCTCTCCCGACGGCAAGAGACTCGTATTCGAGAGAACGACCCCGGAGAGCTCCGTCGATCTATACACGACGGATGCGGCCGCGGGGTCGACCGTCGAGCGCCTCACGCGCTCGATGCCCCCATCCATCGATCCAAAGGACCTCACACATCCACAACCCGTCTCATTCCCGAGCCGCGTCGACGGAAAAGATGTGCCGGGCTCCCTGTTCGTCCCGGCAGGGCTGGATCGTTCCGAAAGGCATCCCGCGATCGTGTGGATCCACGGCTCCGGCTCCGACCAGAACTTTCTCGGCTGGCATCCTTTCAGCTACCGGATGTACTACTCGGCCAATCAGTACCTCGCGCAGCAAGGCTACGTGATCCTGACCGTCGACTATCGCGGGAGCTCCGGGTACGGACGCGATTGGGGCACCGGCCATCACCTCGACCTCGGAGGCCCCGACGCTCTCGACGTCGCCTCCGGTGCCGACTATCTCAAGACACTTCCCTATATCGATCCCGATCGCATCGGCGTTTGGGGGTTGAGCTACGGTGGCTTTCTCACGTTACAAGTGTTGACACGCACACCCACCTTATTCCGTTGCGGCATCAACGTCGCGGGGGTCTCGGACTGGGCGACATGGGGACTGGAGTCGAGCGGCGGTTGGATCACCGGCCGGATGAGCACCCCCGCATCGAATCCCGAAGGTTATCGCCGTACCGCTTCCATCCGACATATGGAAACCCTCGAACGCCCGCTCCTGGTCCTTCACGGCACCGCGGATGTGAACGTGGCGTTCAGAGAGTCGCTCAACCTCGTCGACGTGTTGCTCAAACAAGGCAAGGATTTCGACTTCGAGGTCTATCCCGGGGAGCTCCACTTCTTCCGGCGAGAGCACATTCTCCGGGACGCGTGGCGCCGCGCCGAGCGATTCTTCGACCAGAACCTGAAGGAGGGGGAGCGGTTACCGAGCCGCTAGGTCTAAGCTCGTTCGGGACGCGCCGGACGTGATGCCGCGAAGGCAGAGCGGTCTAGTCGGGGAGGCTGCCCGTCACCGGAACGGAGCTCTGGCTCGCCGCGTTCAGTATCGCGCGCTTCACCAGGTTCTCCATGAGCGGTACTTTGAAGTGGTTGAAGTTCAACGGTCTCGCCCCTTCACTCGCTGCGGATCCGGCGAGCGCGGCGGTCGCCTCGTCGCGAGCCCGGCCCGTGACCAGCGCCTCGACCGCCGGCAGTCTCCTGGGGGTGACTTGTACGCCGCCGCAAACGATGCGCACGGACTCTATGTTTCCCGCAGCGTCTAGGGTCATGGCGGAAGCAACGTTCACCAACGGGAAGTCCCACGTGTTGCGGTCGGCCACCTTCTCGAAATAGAACAGAGCGCCGGACCAGGTCGCCGGTACCCGGATAGCCGTCAACAGATCCCCCGGCTCTAGAACCGTCATCCGCGTGATGTCCGTGGACTGCGGCATGAAGAACGCCTCTGCCGGAATGGCTCGCTCGCCGCTCGCGTTTCGCACGACCAACGAAGCATCGAGCGCCACCAACGCCGGTGCGGTGTCCGACGGTGTCACCGCGACACACCTGTTGTGCTCGAAAAGCGCGTGCTCGCGATTCATCGCTACGGGCGTATCCGCGTAGCAAATGTTTCCTCCGGCGCGGTAGCAAGCGAGTCCGAATCGGTAGTACCAGCAGCGGGTGTCCTGGCACAAATTGCCGCCCAACGTCGCGGCGTTCCTGATCTGTGGGCTCGCGACGCGGCGCGCGGCGTCTCCCAGCAAGCCGTATCGAGCCCGTACCACGGGCGAGCGCTCGATCTCGGTGAGAGTCGTAAGAGGGCCTATCTCGATCCCGCCCTCCGATTCCCGAACCCCGCGCAGCTCTTCGATGCCGTCGAGATCGATCACCGCGCTCGGAGTCTTGATGCGGTCTTTGAACCAGTCGAGGCTGTCATAGCCGCCGGCCATCGCCCAGCCGTTTTCTCCCCAGCGGTCCAGAAGGGAGACTGCCGAGTCGATGTCTGCCGGCTGAAACAGCTCGAATGTCTGCATCATGTCTTGCTTCATGGCAGGCTCCTCAGTCCGTGTTCACTTGCAGCGGCTTGTGCGACTGCGGGCGCCCGGCAGCGGCATTGATAACCATATCGGGCACCACCGGCGTGCGGTTGAAATAGTGCCCGCCGAGCGCGTCGGAGATCGCGCAGATGAGCGCGGCCCCGGCGCAACCCATGAGCGGCTCGCCGATACCCTTCGCGCCTACCGGGTTTTGGGGGTCCGGCAAATCGACGGCATCCGAGTCCATCTCGAGAGGGACATCCAGATAGGACGGCGGCCTGGCCTGGTAGAGTCCGACGGAGTGCGGGATCGCCCACGCCGGGTCATAGATGTGTCTTTCGAGCGTCGCGAGTCCGAATCCCATGACCGCTCCACTCTTGATCTGTGCGGCGAGACCTTGTGGGTGCACGACAGTGCCGCAATCGGCCACGCCGAGATAGTCGACGATCTCGTACTTGCCCGTATCGAGGTCGAGCTCGATCTCGATAAATCCCACCGCGAGCGCCGGGACCGTCCCGTTCTTCTCGATGCGATCCTTCGCTACCCCAACGAGCCCCTTGCCCGCGATCGCCATCGCCGATGCCTTGGTCAGAGGGTTCAGATCCTCGTCGACTTCTTCTCCGCTGAACTTGCCACCAAGCTCAATGGCACGCGCAGCCGCTTTGGCATAAGTCATACGACGCGATGGGCTCGAGCGTCGGAACACGGTCTCGTCCGCGATGTCATAGTCATCCGGCGAGCCGCCTAGATCGAGCGCCGCAATCTCCTTCAGCTTCGCGACGGCGTCGGTGGCGGCGGCGAAATTCGTGCGCGTCATCGTGAACGACGTGTTGCTACCGAACTGCCCAAAATTCCAGGGAAGGTTGCGGCTGGAATCACCGCGCTCGATGACGCAGTTCTCCCAATCGCACTTCAGGATTTCAGCGGCAACGCGCGACGTGCTCGCATAGGAATAGGTCCCGAGATTTCCAACACCCGTGTGGATGTGGAGCTTTCCCTCCGGAGTGAGCCTCACGAGTCCATCGAAGCCACTCGAGCCGGCGGAGTGATAAGCCTGGCCGATGCCGACACCGGTCACCTTCGAGCCCCGGCGGGTTCCACTTCGTGCGCGACGCTCGCGCCAGCCGAAACGCTCCGCACCCTTGTCGAGCGCTTCACCTTGATAGGCGCTCGTGATCGGGCCTTGCTCTGCCCCGTACTTCGCGTCGTGACCAGGCGCGTTCACCCCACGGATGACGACCGGGTCGATCTCGAGCGCTCGAGCCGCCTTGTCCATGAGCGGCTCCACCGCGATCGCGATCTGATTCTGGCCCGGCCCTCTCTGCGCTGTCCGCTGCGGCGTGTTCGTCAACACGCTGACTCCGCGGAACCGCATCGCCTCGGGCGTGTAGACGAGAGACATGGCGTTGGCCGCCGACGTCCAATCGCCGAAACCCGCATTGGGACCGTTCTCTTGCACGATGTAGAGATCGACCGCGAGCACGCGGCCATCTTCGCGGAAGCCGAGCTTTACCCGCCCCTGGAAGCCCGGACGGGCTTGTCCGATGAAGTATTCCTCCGCGCGACTGATCCGCATCATGACCGGACGTCCGATCTTCTTCGCCATCAGCGCGGGGATCACTTGCAACGGGTAGGGGCCACCTTTCGATCCGAAGCCGCCGCCGCAGTTCTCCGCGACGTAGACGAGCTTGTCGGGCTCGATACCGATCGTGCGCGCGATTCCCGGGTGCACGAAGCTCTGACTCTGGCTCGAGCCGTAGAGGTAGCACTTCCCGTTGTCCCAGTACGCCATGGCGCTTCTGGGCTCCATGGAGTGATGCGAGTTCGACGCGGTGACGAAGGTCTCGTCGAGCACGACTTTGGCGTTCGAAAAACCGGCGTCGACATCGCCGAAGGACCACTCGAGCGCGGGCTCGCCCATCGGCAACTCGCCCTCTCCGGCCTCCGCGAAATCTTCGGGCGTCCACTTGATCCGACCAACGCCTTCGCGCGGGATCATGACGTTTCCTTCCTCGCGAGCGTCCGGACCTTTCGGGCGCAAGCTCCGAAGAGGATCGACCGTGAACGGCAGTCGTTCCAGATCGAGCTTGATCTTGCCGATAGCGTCTTGGGCCGTCGTTTCATCCACGGCCGCGACCGCCAGGATGGGCTCGCCGAGGAAATGCGGCGTGTTGGTCAGAATGGGATCTCGAGGCGAGGGAATTTCGGGGACTTCGGCGGCGGTAAGAACGCCGACGACGCCGTCCATCGCGAGTGCTTCGGACGCGTCGATGCTCTTCACCCGCGCATGCGGCATCGGGCTCGTCAGCAGCCGGCAGAAAACCATGCCGTCCGCCCGAAAGTCTTCGGCATATTTGGCCTGCCCGGTCACCTTGGCGCGGATGTCGGGCGGCGTGAAGTTGGCTCCGATCAGTCGATTCGCCATCTCAAACCTCCATCGCCGCGCGCATGACGCCGTTGAGGTAGTGGTCGTAGGCGCCGCAGCGGCAGAGGTTCCCCGCCATCGCGTCACGCGCCTGCTCTCTGGTCGGGCTCGGATTGTCCTTGAGGAGAGCGACGGCCGTCATGACCTGGCCAGGCGTGCAGAATCCGCACTGGGGTCCGAGCTCGTCCATAAACGCCTGTTGCACCGGGTGCAGCTCACCCGTTTCGCTCGCCACGCCTTCCACCGTCGTAATCTCTTTGCCGCGCATCCGATGCGTAAGCGTCGAGCACGAGTAGTGGGCGACGTCGTCGATCATCACCGTGCACGCGCCGCACTCCGAACGATCACAGCCGAGTTTCGTGCCGGTAAGCCCGAGCTTGTAGCGAAGCGTCATCGCGAGCGTCTCTTGCGGCAGCGCATCGACGCGGCGCGTCTTCCCGTTCACGTTCAGCGAAATGAGTCGCTCGAGGGCGCCCGACCGCGCGCCGCTCTGCCCCGCGACGGAAGCGGGTCGATAGAGCACGCTCGAGACGATGGCCCCGGATGCGATGACACTCTTGATGAACTCACGGCGTGAGACGGCCGTTATCGGCGGGCAATTTTCCAGGGAGAAAGAATCGTTAGGATCCGTCATGATGCGGCCTCTCCAGTTCGCTCGGAGTCAGATCAAGATTATCACGCGACGTCGAGGGCCTCTCAGAACGTCTTCCAGTCGCCCGATCTCTCCCATGCCGACGCCGCTCGGTAGATCGTCGCCTCGTCGTGATGACGGCCGACGAGCATCATGCCGACGGGCAGGCCGTCACGCATACCGCACGGAAGGCTCATCGCCGGGTGGTGCGTGATATCGAAGGACGCGGTATTTCCGATCATCTCCACGGCGCGCGTCGCTTGCTCCTCGAGACTCGCTCCCGGTTTCGGCAACGGGGTCGCCTTGATGGGGAGGGTGGGCATCAACAGGAGATCGTACTTTGTAAGCGCTTCGTCGTACGAAGCCGTCAATCGGCGATTGATGTTCATCGCCTTACCGTAGTGACGCGAACCGTGTTGCTCTGCGATGTAGGTACCCAACATGAGGAACAGCTTCGTCGTCACCGAAAACTCATTCGCCCGTTGGCGCCAGCCCCGATGAAAATCCATCAAGCTGGTCACGTAGAGGTCCTGCCGACTGCATCCAAAGCCGTCGCCCCACATCATCGTTTCGGTGAGCCCCTGAACGCCGATCGGTGTCCAGAGGGCGGGGCCGAGCAAATGCATCGGGATCGAGATCTCTTCCACCGTGGCGCCTTGCCCCTGGAGACGCTCGGCTGCCGCGCGCACGCACGCGTCCACGTCCTCTTCGGAGTTCGGATGGCCGAACCCCTCGGAGACGACGCCGATGGAAAGACCCGCGACGTCTTGTCCAAGCGCCTTCGTATAGGCCGCTTTCTTGACGGCTTGCTGGCGCGAGTCGTAGCCGTCCGGGCCGGCAATGACCTCGAGCAGCAACGCGTTGTCCTCGACGGTTGCGGTCATCGGGCCGGTGTGGTCCACGAAGGGCTCGATCGGCATGATGCCCGTATACGGCACGAGGCCGTGCGTCGGCTTCATCCCATAGATTCCGCAGAACGACGCGGGGATGCGGATCGACCCTCCCTGGTCCCCGCCGATGGCCATCTCGACCTCGCCTGACCCCACGAGGGCGCCGCTTCCCGAGGACGAACCGCCCGCGGAGTAGCCCATTCGATGAGGGTTGTGCACCGGGCCGGTGGCATTCGTGTGGCTACCGCCCGAGAGACAAAAGGACTCGCAATGTGCCTTGCCGACGATCTCTCCACCGGCGTCGAGGATGCGGGTCACGACGGTCGCGTCGATCTCCGGGACATAGCCCTCGAGCGTCGCAGCGCCGTTCATCATGGGAACGCCCGCGAGCATGACGTTGTCCTTGAGCGCGACCTTCTTGCCCTTGAGCTTCCCGCGGGACGCTCCTTTGACGCTCGTCTTGTAGTACCACGCGTTCAACGGGTTCTCGTCGCCGCTCGGCCGATAGCCCGGCGTCCGCGGATACTTGACCACGGGCAGTTCGTCCGGCATCGCGTCGACGGCGTTGTAGGCCTCGATGTTGGGAGCGAGCAGGCCGAGATACGATTCGACCTCGTCGTCCGAGAGGTCGAGCCCTATAGTGTCAGCGAGCTCGAGTAGAGTTTCCGGTGTCGGTACGCGAACGGCCATGGTCACCTCCTGAGTGTGGCGAGACTATCAGGACTGGCTCCCGAACCGGAATCCAAAACCAGAGTTGCAGCGCTGGTTCCGGAAATGTAGAAAGGACTCCATGTCTCTTTCCGCATCCCTCTTCATCGCTCTTCTCGCTCTCGCGTCTCCACCCGTGACGGCCCAAGACGACGCACTCCGGATCCTCGTCATCGGAGCCCATCCCGACGACTGCGATTCCTGCGCCGGTGGTACCGCGATCCAATGGGCGGCGAGAGGGCACCAGGTCAAGTTCTTGTCGTTGACGAACGGCGACGCAGGCCACCAGAGCGAAGGGGGCGGCGCACTCGCTCGGAGGCGGAGGGCCGAGGCGAAAGAGGCTGGGCGGCGTTTCGGGATTGCCGAATATCAAGTGCTGGACAACCACGACGGAGAGCTCGAGCCAACGCTCGCCGTTCGCCATCAAGTCATACGCGCCATCCGCCGATGGAACGCGGACGTCGTCGTGTTGCCACGCCCCAATGATTATCACCCGGACCACCGCAACACCGGGCTCGTCGTCCAGGATTCCGCCTACATGGTGATCGTGCCGAACGTCACCCCGGATACGCCGCCTCTCGCCAAGAACCCGGTCTTTGTCTATTGCCAGGACAGGTTCGAACGCCCGAACCCCTTCAGGCCGGACATCGCCGTGGACATCTCATCCGTCTACGAGAAGAAGATCCATGCGATGGATGCTCACGAGTCTCAGTTCTACGAGTGGCTCCCGTGGACGGCGGGACGACTCGATCAAGTGCCGGAGGACCCGTCCGAGCGCGAACGGTGGCTCGGCGAGGTCCGAAGCCGCCCCATCACCGCGGCGGTGCGTGCAGCCCTCGAGAACGTGTACGGGCCGGAACAGGCCGCGGCGGCGAGCGAAGCCGAAGCCTTCGAGCTGTGCGAGTACGGTCGGCAGCCGAATGCGACCGAGCTGCGGGGTTTGTTTCCGATTGCTCGCTAGCGCCTAGTCGGCTGGAGCGTTGTCGTTGAAGCAATCGCAGACAATCTTCCACGACCCGTCGTCCTGCTTCTCCACGGATCGTTGAGGGGGATTGGCCAACCTTCGCGCCGAGCCCGGGTATCGGAGCCTGGTCCAAAGGTCGAAACTAGAATCGGATTGGCTTCAGCGGGTGGTTGGGACGAGGCGCTTCAGCTCTTCGTGCCAGTTGAGCACGAGCTCGAGACGCGTTATTGGCTCGCTCGGCTCCGTATTCACTACGAGAGCGAGGCGCTCACCATCCGCCGACACGGCGAACGTACGAGCGCCGATCTGGGGTTCACCGAATAGAACCGTGGCTTTGCCAATGGCGAGCTCGGGTCTCCGAGCGATCGGGACCGAGATGATCTCCGCGCCGCGCCGAAAGAGAATCTCCTCCGCCGACGGATTCCATCGTGGACGCGTTCCGCCATCGGTCGAGACCTGCATTCTCCGCCGTGGCTCGGGGAACGAGTCGAGGTAGATTTCGTCGCGGCCGGTCTCGTTCGATACGTAGAGGAGATAGCGACCGTCCGGCGAAATCTGCGGATACCACTCGTCGAACTCGGTGCGCAGATAAGTATGCGGCTCCACGCCAGCATTCGGATCGAGGAGCAAAATGTCACGACCGGTATCCGGTCGACGCTCCTCGATCGCCATCAGCTCTCCGTCGGGAGTCCACGATCTCACTGTCTGGCCGTTCTTGCTGGTGGTGAGCCGCTCTGCGGGCTCGCTTCCGTCCGAGCGTTGCATGTAAATATTGAACTGCCCGGAGAGATTGGAGTTGAAAGCAACCCATTCACCGTCCGGACTGAACACCGGGTCGTGAGTGTCGAACATCCGCGTTCGATGAATGACCGTGCCACGCTCGAGCTCGTAAATCCAGACGCTGTTGTTGGCGCGGCCCACCCACGTGGCAAGGTACCGGCCATCGCGCGATAAATCGACGCTGCTGAAGTCCTGCTCGTCATCGATCAAAGACTCCCGACTGCCGTTGCGATCGATCCAGACGACGCGCCGCGCGCGGCCTCTGTCGCCGGCGGCATAGACCAGCGTGCCGTTTGCCGCCATGTCAAACTCCATGTTTCCAGCGATCGGAGTAGCGACCACACCACCGAGAACGGAGACCGGGCCGCCGGTGACGCTCGACGTGTTCGGATCGAAAGGTACGGCCAAGAGCTCACCATGGCGTCCATAAATCAGATGTCCAGTGGGGCTATAGTGTGCGTTCGACCCGCCTTCCAAAACGACGCGATATTCTCGCGTCTCCAGGGAGAGCACCGCGATTGCGGCGTCGTCCCACAGGTCGATCGCACCCGTTCCGATGGTGAACAGGACCGCGTCGCCAGACGGCAAGATTTTGGGATACCGATGGGCCTTTTCGCCCGCCTCTCGATCCGGCTCCGTCAACACTTCGACGGCCCCCCCGGAATCACGCACACGAGAGAGGCCGCTGCCCTGGCCGCCGCTGAGGACGATCCAGCCGTCGGAGCCCCAGTGCGAACCGCGGGAGTTCGTGTTCAGGAGATCGGCCAGAACGACCGGTGCCCCGCCGGCGATCGATACTTTCAACAGCTCGGTGCCTCGCCGAAAACCGAGCCACCGGCCGTCGGGAGAGAAGAACGGCTCCTTTCCGTCCTCGGTGCCGGGAACGGGATGTCCCTCACTCTGATCGAGTCGTCGGACATAGATCATGGTCGAGTCATCACGGCGCACCCAATAGGCGACGAGGCGCCCGTCCGGGGATATCGCCACCGCCGGCGTGAATTCGGTCATGTAAGAAGTATCCGGAGGCAGGTTGATGGAAGCACGGATCACGCTCGGCGGCGACGGCGCCCGCGAACTCCCCCACCAACCTACCGCCAGCGCTCCTCCGATAGCGGCGACGATCGATGTGACCACGAGAAGCGGCGCGATGGACCGCGGCACCGCACGAGCGGCCGGCGGAAGAGGCCCCCCGGAGTCCAGAAGCTCGAGTCGCGCATCGGCGATGTCGTGCAGGCGGAGCTCACTGTCTTTCGTGAGGCAGCGTCGCAGCAACCTCCGGAGCGAGGGCGGCGTCTCCGTAGGCAAGAGATCGAAGTCGGGCTCGGATTGGAGAATGCTCGCGATGATGTCTGAAACCGTCTGTCCCGCAAAGGGTCTGCGGCCACTCAACACTTCGTACAGACAGCATCCAAATGCCCAGATGTCGGTGCGCTTGTCGACGGGCTTGCCTCGGGCTTGCTCCGGGCTCATATAGGGCGCCGTCCCCATGATGGCACCGAGCGCCGTGCCCTTGGTACGCGTCGGCGATTGCGAAGCCTCGACGCCGTCGTCCGATTCTTCCGAAAGAGCCTTCGCGAGGCCGAAGTCGAGCACCTTGACGGTGCCATCCGCTCTGACCTTGATATTCGCGGGCTTCAAATCACGATGGACGACGCCTGCCGCGTGTGCAGATTCGAGACCGAGAGCGATTTGCTCAAAGATGGGGACGACGTCATCGCCGTTCGTGCGCCCGCGCGCGAGCAGCTCTTCGAGCGTGTCGCCTTCGACGAGCTCGAGCACCAACCACACTCGATCGGCCGCTTCTTCGAATCCGTAGAGAGTGGCGATGTTCGGATGGTTCAAAGACGCGACGACGCGCGCCTCGCGCTCGAAGCGCTGCATCCTCTCGGGGTCCTCGGCGAACGCCTCGGGCAGGATCTTGATCGCGACATCGCGCTGCAGTTTCGTGTCGCGTGCGCGGTAGACCTCACCCATCCCGCCGGCACCAATAGCCGAGAGGATCTCGTAGTTCCCCAAGCGAGTACCCGTTTCGAGAGCCATCGGCATCTCACTTATAGCAGATCACTTACCGTCCGAACGACCGATAGAATCTTCCCTCGGGTCGAAGAAACCGCCGGCGAGGTTGTCATGGCCCCACCGCATCGCGGCCTCGAGCACCGGCTCGAGCGCGCGCCCGGTATCGGTCAGCTCATACGCGTAACGCACGGGACGATCTTGATACGGCTCGCGTGAGACGAGCCCCCAATGCATCAACCGCCGCAGTCGCTCCGCGAGAAGATTCGTCGGGATCCTCTCCGCGCTCTCCTGCAGCGCCTTGAACGTGTGCTTGTCGTGCCACAGCAAATCCCGGACGATCAGGAGCGTCCATTTGTCGCCCACGACGTCGAGGGCCCGGGAGATCGAGCACCCTGACCGGAAAGGGTCGTCCGTACCAGTGACTTTCATATTGCAACTCTCTCGAAAACCCAGTACCTTGCGATATGCAAGTTACCACGGAATTCGCGGCTTGAGCGTCCACACATCCATTCTCGAACGCATCGGGGGTACGCCGCTCGTTCGCTTGCGAAACGTCGTGCCCGACAGCGGCGCTCGGGTACTGCTCAAGCTAGAGAGTGAGAACCCGACCGGCAGCATGAAGGATCGGATGGCCCTCGCCATGATCGAGACGGCCGAGAACGATGGCCGACTGCCGCCCGGCGGCCACGTCGTCGAGTACACGGGCGGAAGCACAGGCGTCTCGCTCGCACTCGTCTGCGCCGTCAAAGGCCATCCGCTCAGTATCGTGACCTCTGACGCGTTCACCGCGGAGAAGCGCAACCACATGGCCGCGCTCGGCGCCGAGCTGACCCTCGTTCCGAGCGACGACGGCGGCATGGACGAGTCGCTCACGCGGCGGCTCATCGCGTCCGCCGCCGCGATATGCGAGGAGACCGGCGCGTTCTGGACGGATCAGCTCAACAATGAGGATCAGCTCGGATGCTACCGGCACATGGCGTCCGAGATTTGGGAGCAAACGGAAGGAAAGGTCGATGCCTACGTGCAGAGCGTGGGCACGTCCGCGTCTTTAAGAGGCACGGCGGAGTCATTGCGCGAGAAGAATCCTAGGGTGCGGATCGTTGCCGTCGAGCCTGCGGAGTCCGCCGTTCTCTCAGGAGAGGCGAGCGGTACGCACAAGATCGAAGGTGTGGGCGCCGGCTTCGTCGTGCCAATGTGGGAGCCGTCTGTCGTCGACGAGATGGCGACCGTCTCGACGGAGGACGCCAAACGGATGGCCCGGAGGCTCGCGCGTGAGGAAGGCCTCTTCGCCGGCACGTCGACGGGAGCTAACGTCACCGCGGCTCTTGCGGAGGCCGAGCAGCTACCTCGGAGTGCCACGGTCGTGACGTTGATGTGTGACTCCGGGATCAAGTACCTGAGCACCGACCTCTACGGCTAGGACACCGGACCTTGGCGGGGATGTATCGAGAGGTTGGTGTTTGCGCACGTTCAGGAGCCTGTTTGCGCGGTTTCCGGACCCTGGCGAAACGCTTCGCTTCGAGCCCTTCGAGCTTCTCGGACACGGCTTGCTCGATCGCTGTCGCCAAGTCCGCATCCGCATCTGCGGCCTGCACGAGCGCAGTCAGTCTCTCGATCTTGTCGCGAAGCTCGCCGCTCGCAGTAAAGGTCACCTTGTAGCGTGACGGAGCGAGAGGTTCGGCTCGCGGTCGCCTCGGCTGTGGAGGAGAAGCCTTGAGACGAACTCCGTCCGGACGGAGTTCGCGGGACGTCGCTTCCTTTGGCGGGGCCGCGGTCGATACGAGTGCCGGCCGAGGAGCCCGGAGCTTTCGCATCACTGGCGGACGTCCGGCTGGGAGCTAGAGCGGCGACGGGCTCGTTGAGCTCGCTTCAACGTCGTCGGAACAAAGCCCTCCCAAAACGTGTCAAGACAAGTCGGGATCTTTTCTGTCCGCTGTAGGAGCAGCGCTGTCGGGTCCGTATAGTATCTTTGGAGACGGAGCCATCAGAGCCATGCCAGATCATATGGGTGTCACCCGCGTCGTCGTTGCGGCATGGGTGACGCTGCTCACCTCGGGCGGCCTCGCCGCGGGCGCCCAACTCGACGTGCCTGCCGACCCGGCCGGTGCGTGCGCGGCACTCAGCTCGATCGACCTGGGCCCCGGCAAAATCGTTCGGACGACGTTCCTCTCCGAAGGCTTCAAGCCCTCCCCGGCTGGAGAGCTCGTGCAAGTGCCACCCTTTTGCCGCGTTGCGCTGCATAGCGCGCTGTCGACCGACTCGTCCATCCACCACGAAGTGTGGCTCCCCGCCCGCGGGTGGAACGGGCGCTTCCTCGGCACCGGAAACGGCGGATGGGCCGGACGGCTCGTCTATCGGGCTCTTGCCGCGGGCGTTCGAAGAGGCTTCGCGGTCGCGAACACCGACATGGGGACGAGCCCCGTCGAGGGCGGGGCCTTTGCCGTCGGTCATCCGGTGAGATGGCTCGACTACGGTCAACGCGCCACCCATGACATGACCACAGCCGGTAAAGCCCTGGTATCTGCTTACTACGGCCGAGCTGCGCGTTTCTCCTACTTCGAGGGGTGTTCCACCGGTGGATTCCAAGGGCTGCGCGCCGCCGAGCTGTTCCCGGACGACTACGACGGCATCATCGCAGGCCACCCCGGCGACCGACGCGCGGCGAAAGTCATGTCGCTCCTTTTCAATTTCATGCAGCCGAAGCTCCATCCGGAAGGCATCCTGTCGAACGACGATCTCATGATGATGCACGAGGCCGTCCTCGACGAGTGCGCCGGCAAGGGAGGCGGCCTCCCGGACGATCCCTTCGTCACCGTTCCCACCGCCTGCGAGTGGAAGCCCGAGAGCCTGCTCTGCCGGGATGGAAACGCGAGCGATTGCTTGACCCAGGCACAGGTCGACATGGCGAACCGCCTCTACCGTCCGTGGGTACTTCCGAGCACCGGTGAACACGTGTTCGCCGGACTCCCTCGCGGGACCGAGCTGGGCTGGAACAAGTACATGGAGGCCGCGGACGAGCCGGACCCTCCACATGCGGGCATCGTCCGATCGATCCTCGGAGCCGGCCACGACTTCCTAGCGAGCGACTGGGACCGCGACGTCACGACCTATCTCACGGTGCAGGGCGCCTTATGGGCCGACGGTCCACCGACGGATCTGGCTCGTTTCCGAGAACAGGGCGGCAAGATGCTCATCCCCTTCGGCCTGAACGACACCAGCACGTTCTACGACGCGGCGGAGTACTACGAGGGCGTACAGCACGAGATCGCACGCTCCGCGTCTCTGAGCGATACCTCGGCCGGAACCCGCATCCGCGAATCGATGCGGCTATTCACCCTGCCAGGTGTGGAGCACTGCGGAGGCGGCAACGGACCGAACGAAATCGACGCGCTGACGCCGCTCATGACCTGGGTCGAGACCGGTGTTGCGCCGGAGCGTATCGATGCCACCTGGGTCAAGACGAATGGTTTCGGCGCCTCGCTCGGCCGACCGATGTCACGTCCGAGTTGCGCCTATCCACAGGTCGCGAAGTATGTCGGAGATGGAGACGTAAGCCGCGCGGAGAGCTTTCGTTGTGGGCCACCCGACGTTCCTTCAGCCAAGGCCCGGGTGTCACGGCCGAAGGCCGAAGAAGCGCCAAAGCGGTAGCAGGTCCGACGGCGATCGAGGGCCTGGACGTCCGAGTCGAGAAGACGTTGGCGGAAGTGTGTGGGAATCGAACCCACCGTCCCCGGGATTAACCAAGGACCATCGGATTTGAAGTCCGAGGAGGCCACCAGACCCCAGTCACTTCCAAGTCAACGCGTTGATGCCTCGCAGAGCAACGGCCTCCTGCGAAGACGATCATGAGCATACCCCATCGTCGTCACGATGTTGAATCGCTCGCGAACACTTTCCCTTGCCACTCGTCGCGCGAAATGCGGGAGTCGAGGCCACAAGGCTCGCCATCCGTCACGGCGCAGCTATCGTCAGAGGGTCGAGTCCTAGCGGCTACGGCAGTCTAGCCTTGGGTTTGCGAGATCTTCGCGATGGCCTTCTCCGCTTCTTTTCGGATCCAGGAATTCGAGTGCTCCGATAGGCCCTCGAGCACTGGAAGAGCCTCACGCGCTCTCAAAGCTCCGAGAGCTCCGACTGCTTGCCCCGTGACGTCGTCGTCTCCGACCAGTCCTATCAACGTGTCGATCGCACGGGGGTCCTTCAGCTTCCCGAGTGCCACCACGACCATCTGGCGGGCCATTCCGTACTCACGGTTCTTCGCGATGTCGAGCAGGTCGTCGAGGACCGTGACGTCTGACACCACTTCGAGCGCGTTTCCAATCGCCCAGCGAAGGCCGGCTCCCGTCTCTCCGGCAACGGCCCGAAACTCTTTCACGAGCAACGGCGCTGCCTGCGGCTTCGCCCATTTGACGGAAACGGCGCGGACGAGCTCTTCCTTCACATCATGGTTGGGAACGCGGGGCAGCCAGTCCAGCAGGACAGGTATCGCGCGCTGATAGTCCATGTCTTCGTTGTACAGCTCCGAAATGGCGCCGACGGAGAGACCCATCTTTGCGAGCTCCGCGAGCACGGGGGCGGCCGCGTTGCGGCGCACCCCCTCGAGGAAACGCTCGTCATCGCGTTCCGACATCATCAAGCCTCCTTCTATGGCAACGGTCGGCGCAGAATGATTTTCTTCGCGTCGATCGCGCTCTGCAGCGGTTGCGACAATTTCGTCCCTTGACGGACCATCAAGTCGAATCGATAGCCTCTCGTTTGAGCATAAAGCACGTAGTCCCTCAGCTGACGAGTGAATGAGAGTCGTCTGACGTTCTTGATCTCGCCGATGAACCTTTGCGTATTGTGAAGCGCGTCCGGGATTCTGTACGCTGCGGTACCGGTCATTGATGGAATGCGCTTGTTGTTCTTGACGAGCTTGACGATCTTCTCGCCTTGGCGCCCCAGTCGCAGTGCGTTCGCCGGAGCCCCCACGAAGGGGACCGCCGCCAAAGTCGAGAGCCCCGCCCCGGCAATATCACCGCGCGACAAAGATACAGCGGCGTTCAATAGGTCCGGCACCCAGCTGACCGCGCCCCCGACCCCGGTCGCATCCAGCCCTAGCGATATGGCATCGAGAGAAGCCTGCACTCCGTCGAGAACGCCGGTCCCGGTCGCACCGCCACCCCCGCATCTCTCCGGATGTTTTTGGCAATAGGTGAGCGTCACTGTCCCGGGGCCTGATCCTTTGCCGGATCCGGCACCCGTTCCGGGCCCAGGTCCAGCGCTGGGTCCGGGTCCGGCGCCAGCGGTCGGTCCGCTGTTCGAAGCGAAGAACTGTTGATCTTCGAGCTTGAGGTCCAGTCGCTCCGCGCCGCCGTCCGAGCCCATCACCATCATCTCTTGCCACGTGAAGTACCCGCTGAAGTTCGTCCCCGACGTAAACTTGCACCCTGCACTTGGCACATATCGCGTCGACCAGGACACGCCGGAGATGCTCTGGTGCCCGTGCCCGTCGTCCGTGACACTCACATTGCCGACGGCCTGGCTCATTTCGGATCCCACACAGCCGTTGTCGAAGACGATGGGGTCCGGAGACAGACCGGAGGCGTCGGAGAAGTTTATGGGGTTGTTGTAGGCGTAGGTATATCGATTCAGCCCCTGGCCCGGTTGCGCGAACGGATCGGGCGAAGCGAACCTCGAGAGCTCCGGGTCGTAGTAGCGCGCGTTGAGGTAGACGAGCCCGGTCTCTTCTTCCCTCTCGCCAATGAAGCCCTTGGACTCCTGGTGAATTCCCGACACCGAGTGCTGACGTCCGAACGGCGTGTGCTCCTGCCATCGCACCTCGGCACCGTTCGCGTCGGTGACGCCCCGGATCGAGCCGATGCGGTCCGTGTGGTGTACGAAGAAACTCGAACCCACTTGTTTACCGCCGTGTAGATATTTGGTGACGGTCCCGTCATCAGCGATCTCGTAGTCGCCGCCGATATAGGTGGTCGTGCGTCCGCCCGCGACTTTCTCCAGTCTCTCGCCCGTGCCGCCGTACGTGAATCCAACGTTTCCGATCGAGGCAGGCTTCTCGTCTCCGTTCCACTGAATCAGCGTGCCGTTGCGGCTCGTCATACGACCGGCCGCGTCGTAGTCGTAGGCTCGTTCACCGGCCACCTGCACCGCGTGCGGTTGCCCCGCTCCCGGAGCGGCGTAGAGATAGGCGCCAATGGCGGAGTTGAACGTCATGTTTCCGATAGCGTCATAGGTAAAACTTTGGCTGAGTCCAGGCGCGCCGGCGTTCGTCGCCGACGTGAGTCGGTTCAACGAATCGTAGCTGTAGTTCCAGCTCTCAGACGGCCTCGCACTCGTCACACTCCGCACCATGCCGTCGGCGAAACGCGTGTATCGCATGTCTTGGACGATCGTTGAGCCACTGACGGTCTCGATCTCGTCGAGCCATCCCCGTGTGGGAGAGTACCGGTAATAGGTGACGACGCCGTTCGCAAAAACACGAGACGTAGGCCGGCCGGAGGCGTCGTACGTCGCGGATGCGAGGGTTCCGGTCTCCGTTTGGAGCCCGCCCGCGGCATCGTACGCCCACGAGATGGATTGTCCGTCCGGATAGGTCGTCGATGCGACGAGGCCGGCCACGTTGTAAGCGTGGGTAAACACGTAGCTCGTTTCGCCAACGCTTCGCTCTGCCCGAGCCTGCCGTCCCAGGGCATCGTAGTCGTGCTTGCGAGCGCCCGCGGCGTCGAACATCGAGGTCAACGCTCCAACATTGAAGTACCCGTCGCGGGGCTCGTCGTAAAGAAACGTCGTCGTCTCCTCCTGCGGCGACCCCGCGAGCGTCGTCTTGGTGAGCATGCGGCCGAGCAGGTCGTAGGTGAACTCGCTCCGTTCGTTCGCTCCGTTCACGATCGCCGTGAGCTCGTTGGCATCGTTGTACTCCTTGGTCTCGATACCCGAGTCCGGGTCGGACATGAACATGATGCGCCCGAGAGAGTCACTCTTCGTGAGCCAGCTGTTGCCCATCGCGTCGATGATCGTCTGGCTGCGGTCCTCGATGTCCTGAATCGTCGTCGTCACGATAGGCGTCGTGCCGAGATACTCCGTACGGTACGTCACGAGACCGGTGCCATCGCGGCTCGCCGCGATCCCATCGGACTCCGCGTTGTAACGGAGCGTGAAGTTGATCCCGTAGACGGAGCTCTCCGTTGCCTGGTCGGGGTACGTCGTCAGTGTCGGTCGGTTTCGAGCGTCATAGGCGAAGTGGGTTCGATGCGCCGATTCGGATTCCAGGCGAGGCTTCGACGTCGAGGCGACATTTCCACGCGCGTCGAAGGTGTGCTCGCCCGTAATAATGTCGTCGCCCGACGAGGTGCCGCGACGTCGGTCCTCGTACCTTCGCCCGAGCCCATCGAAGTAGGAACGCGTCCAGTGGACCCCGGATGTCGACGGACTGGGGGAGCGAGTCTCCAGGTACTGAGACTGGGAGTTCCCGATGGCGACATAGGAAGTTTCCGTGAACGCACCCGTCGCGCCCTCTGTACGCTCGTGTCGGCAAAGCGCATCATACGACGTGGTCGTCGACTGCCCGTTCTGGTCCGTCATTGCGCTGGGAGCCTGGCACACCGGGTCCCAGACCGTCCTTATCTCGTGCCCGAGCGGGTTTCTGAGCACCTCGGGAAAGAGGTTGAAGCTCGACTCATACGCGATCACCGTCGAGCCGTTCTTTATGTCCGTTACTTTGATCGGGTTTCCGAAGGCGTCGTACTCGATGCAATTTCCCGACGCGCAAAGCGGGATGTAGCGGCTCTCCGTATTCAGCCAGTTGCTCTGGTTCGTTGGCATCCCCCGGATCGGAGGTTGGTCGTGAGCCGAAGCACCGTCGTAGAAGTAGAGCGAGTCCGTCAGCACGTTCCCGCCGGTGCCGATCCCCGCATAGCTCACGACACGCGCGGGCAGGTTCGTGACATACGACCCCGTTTCGGGATAGATCTCCCACACCGTCGTGACTTCGTCATTCGCGGCGTCGACGTTTCCGTAATCACGGCTCCCGGTGCGATTTCCGAACGCGTCGTAGCCGATCTCCTGCGCCCTTCTTTCCCCGTATGCGCACGGCCACGTGCCGCAGGGGGCCTGCGTCGAGCCGTCATATAGATACGAGTACTGACCGATAATCCTCGCGAACCAAGGCTCGGAAACGCCGTCACCGCCCGTCTCGAAAAGAGGATCCGTCGCGGCGAGAAGGTTGCCGCTACCGTCTCTCCTCTCGGTGAAGTCCACGACACCGGCAGCCGCCACGTCCTGCCGATACCACGTCTCCACGTACGGACCCGCCGCCTCTCCGGGCAAGCTCGGCTCTGTCGACTTGGAGTATCCAAAGCCCATCCATCGTCCTTCGACGGAATCGTAGACGCCGTCTTTGTACGTGTACGTCGTCGTCTTGCTCCATCCTCGACCGTCGTCGACCGTCACGGACGTGACCGTCGGCAAGGCAGGAAACCGGCGGTGGCTCGAAGCACTCGTTGAGGTGTTGCCCGATGGATCGCCTCTCGTCAGCAAGCCGAGCGGCGCAACCGAGGTGTTGCTCCAGGCCGTTCCGGGTAAGTAGGCCAACGTCGTGAGCGCACCCATTGAGCTCCGGACCACGTTGAGCAGGTCCGTCTTGCCGACCACGGAGCCCGAGATTGCGACCTGTCCGGCCGGATCGAGGCAAAACAGGTCGCTCTTGCCGTCGCCGTTGAAGTCCGACGCCGCCATGAAAGCGGTGCTACACCAATCGGTCTTCCACGAAGACATATCGTCAAATCCGGAGAACCCGTCGGACAGGCCGACATGGGTATCGTCACCCTCGGTGTGGCACCAGATGTCGGTGCTCCCGTCTCCGTTCATATCGGCGGCACTGAGCTTGTCGCACTTCTGGGTGCCTAACCATTCGCTCACGTGAAAATCGGAGCCGTCGGAAAGACCCACCCAGGTCTTCCAGTTTCTGCCGCCATACTTGTTGTCGTAGCAAGACAGGTCGGTCTTGCCGTCACCGTTGAAGTCTCCCAGGCCCAGTTGATCGTGGCTGAGGCAATGAGGGAAGGCATCCGTCCAGCTCCCGTCGTGAACGAAGGCACTCTCGGCATTCGACTTGGCGACCCAAACCCCGCCGAAGCTCCAGTAGCCGTCGCACATGAGGTCCGTGTCGCCGTCACCGTCGAAGTCTCCCGGGAGCACGATCTTCGCGTCGTCGCCCCAAGCAACGCCGTGCGAGCGAACCTTATCGCTGCGACACCACCCCCTGAGCCAGACGGACGAGCTTCCGAATCGTGCGCCCTCCGAAGTGCGCACCGTCCACTTTCCTTCGGGGCCGTCGAAGCAGCTGATGTCCGTCTTGCCGTCGCCGTTGAAGTCGCCCTGGATGATGCGGTCGCCGAGGTCACCGCGGCAGTACCCTTGACCGATCCACTCGCTCCAAACGAGGCCTGTGCCATCGGATAGGCCCACTTTCGCACCACCGCGATCGGGCTTGCACATGAAGTCCGTCTTCCCGTCACCGTTGAAATCCCCGGTGCTCATCCAGTCGTTCGGAAGGTTACAAATACCTGCGCCCCAGCTCGCGACCGTGAACGTCGACCCATCGGAGATCCCGACATCGAGCTCGCCGCCCCAGATCTCGAAATGGCAGTAGTAGTCTTGCCGCCCATCACCGTTGAAGTCTCCGGAGCCCCAATAGCCGCTGCATGCCTGCCCCCATGAGCTTCCGTCCGTCAAGCTGTGGCCCGCGGCGTCTTCGAGATACGCAAAGCCATCCGCCGGAAGACTGGTACCGCCGCTGATCTCTCCGGTTAGATCGTCGATGACGACGTCCGTACCGTAGATCCGGACCGATTCGAGAAGGGACCTCCCGGTGCTGCGGCTCCCGACGGAGGCGTAAGAGAGATCGTAGGCCCGGATCGGCGTTCCGCCCTCGAGCTCTACTTTGATGCTGGTCAGCAGCTGACGGGTCTCACCGATCGACGCGCCCGTCGCGAACGACACCCCGTCCGACCTATCGCCCCGGTAGAACAACTTGACCCGATAGCCGTTGTAGCGCACATCGTCGGGATAGCAGTTCTTGTCTCCGTCGCACCACCAACCGTAGGAGACCGCGTTGCCGAGCGTGTCCTCGCGGAACGTCATCCCCCATCGAAACGTTTGACCTTCTACTATGAATATCGGGGCGTAGGTTCGCGTCGAGCCGTCAGGCTCGGTGACGGTCCAGCGGTCTGCGCTCGAGTCAAAGACGACGCGCTCGTAGCTCTCGTGCTCGCTGAAATGCGTGCCGCCGGACAGACAGCCCGGAGACAGGCTCGCGCCGCAGATACGCAGCCTTTGGCCCCCGAGAACGTAACCATCCATCGCGTCGTAGCCGGGCGCCCCTCCGCCGCCACCTATCCGCTCGATTGCGCCGAACCCGGTGAATGCCCATCCGACGCCGACAACCCCGTTCCCGCGGGAGGAGTTGTAGCTCAAAGAGAGATTCGGCTGAAACCCCCGGAAAGAGGGAACCTCGATAGGAATCGAAGTTGAGAAAGCGCCGCTGCTTCCTTGAGCGCGGACGTTCTGAGAGACCAGACACAGTGAGAAGAGTGCGACGAGAAAGCGAAGGTAGAGCATGAACCCCCCAAAGGAAACTCGTTGAACGAGCCAGCCAACCCCTTTTGGCTAGCGGCGACGGCCGCAACGACGCACTCTTCGATCTCTATTCGTGCGGCCTCTGAACCGAATGCGCCAAGCGCTCGGGAATCGGATCAAGTTTTCGAGTTTTTTCTTCAGATCGTGCCGGTAAAGCTTCGTGGCCCACGGCCGATGATGGAGATGCGGTGAGCGCGCGCTCCCACACGTGATTCGCACCTCGATTGAGCGCGTCGCTTCCCGCAACTCTTTTTCAAAGCAGGCGACCCCTCATGAGTCTCAACGGCGAAATCCAAACGATGCCATTGCCGGATCTATTGCAATGGCTCGACTGCATGCGGAGAACGGGCGTTCTCACTCTGACGCGAGCGGCCGAAGCGCACGCGTTTCACCTCGACGAGGGACAGCTCGTCACGACCCCGACGCTCGGCAACGAGATGGCAACGGAAGCTCAGATCCGCCGCGCGCTGGCGGTGGTCCTTCCCTGGGATAGCGGCCGGTTCGAGTTCGAGACGGGCCCGGTGGCCGCGGCCATCACGAATACCAGCACGCACCTGAGCGGTCCGGCCATGGTCCTCGACATTTTCCGCGAGATCGACGAGAGCGAGGCAGAGACTCCGCCCCGCTACGACGCCGAGAAGGAGCGCGAGGCTCTGTCGGCCGAGCTGCGACGTGAAGTGGTCGCGCAGTTACTCGACGGCAACCTGAAGGTGCCGCTGCTTCCGACGGTGATCAAGAAGATCCTGGACGTCACAGCTCGGGACGACTACGCGCTCACGGATCTCAGCGATGTCATAGTCTCCGACCAAGTCGTCGCCGCGCGCGTTCTCAAGCAAGCGAACTCCGCGTTCTACGGCACCCGTCAGGAGATAGGCTCGCTCCTCGCCGCCGTGCAACGGCTCGGCTCCGACGTCGTGACGAATATCGTGCTGTCGCTTTCCCTCCAGAGCATGACGCAGGGGGGTGGTAGGTTCCTCGAGCGTAAACAGCGCATCTGGCACCTCTCTCTTTCGAGCGCGCTGTTCGCACGATCCATCGGAAAGCTATCGAAGCTCGACAGTGAGCTCGCTTTTCTTTGCGGACTCATGTCGACCTTCGGCAAGATCGTGCTGCTATCCGTCGTCGAGGACGTCATCACGAGCAAAGATGACTTCAAGAACGTGAGCGATGACGCCATCGACGAGATCGTCGAGGCGTTCCATACGAATGTCGGCGGGATGATCGGAAAAACGTGGTGCTTGCCGGCCGCGGTCCAGGATACGGTGCGCTACCGTGACGACCCGGCGCTCGCCAACATCCACGCGCCCTACGTTGCCTGTGCCAGCCTCGGAGATACGCTCGCAGCGATGTTCTCGGACGCCGGAGACAGCTCGGCCATCGACTCGATCGGGATGCCGGCGGAGGACGTCGCGGCGATGCCCTCGGCAGTGCTACTCGGGCTTCCGGAGGAGAAGCTCGAACGGCTCCTCGAACGGGCGCCGGAGTTCATGAACTTCGCGAAAGACTTCTTGGCCTGACCCGCGCTACAGAGAAGACTTCCGCAAGACCCAGGTCGTCATGCTCCGTTGGTTCTGCACGACCGTGGTCTTCAGAGGGTCGACGAGCGTCCCGCCAAGAGCCGAGGTCGTCTCCATCAGGAACGGTTCATCGACGAGGTAGCGTTCCGTCCCATCGGGCAGGAAGAACCGTCGCCCGGAGACCTGGGTCATGCGCGACTCCATCCCGATCGTCGAAGCGAGTCGGCTAAAGAAGAGCCCTCCGGGCCGGAGGATCCGCCACATCGACGACACCATGTCGTGGAACTGGTCGTCGTCTCTCGCGAAATGAAGTACCGCGCTCGCGACGACGGCATCCATCGACGTATCGGGAAACGTCATAGACTCGATCGTTCCCACCCGGAAGTTCTCCTGGGGGAGGTCGGGAGCGAGCGCCGCTGCGAGCGTGAGAACTTCGCCCACGCAGTCGCGATCGCGGTCGACGGCGAACACGTCGAAGCCGGCTTTGAGCAGATATTCGAGGTTTCGGCCGTTGCCACAACCGGCGTCGAGCACCGCCGCGCCCGGACGGATATTACCGCGAAGAAGCTGGTCGAACAGGTAGATGTCGAGCTTGCCAAACTCGTCTTGCAGGTCGGTCATCGTAGCGACGGGTGTGAGATGGGTGTGTTACGGGCGATCACGGGCATTATTATAGCAATGGCCGTAGGGCGCGAGACTTCGAGCGGGCCGTACCACTTCGCTCCAATACGGCGTCGAAGCCGACTAGTTCCCGGCCTCTTCGGCTCGGGTCGGCCCGATGTCACGGAGTGTCTGAAGGCTCGGTGCCGCCATCGTCCTCGCGGCCGTCCGCTCGTAGACAGCGTAGAACTCCGGGAGCTTGGCCTTCAACTCTTCCGGGCTTCGAATCGTCCACTCGACCTCGTTTGGGCCATACGCCTCCTGCAGATCCCACGCTGTCGAAACGAACCAGTAGGCGAACTCCTGCAAGAGAATGCGGTGCCGCTCGTTCTCGTCAACGAGGTCGGTATATCCACTGATGTCGTAGTACCCCTCGTCGATAGCTTTCGTCATCGCGACGGCGAGCGCGGAGGTCTCCGAGATCGCCCACTCCTCGGGGAAGGCGTAGTGGAGCCCGATATCGGTCACGTAGTGCAGGATGTGTTCGACGACCTCCATCACCTGGCCGTCGACACCCTCCATGATGATGTCGCAGACGCTGTTCTCTCCCGTCAAGTGTGCTCGAAGGGCCTCGTCGTCATCCAGGAACGACATATCCCGGCCGAGAGGCACCGGGATGACGGCACGGTAGCGAAAATGGTTCCTGAGGATCTCCGCCTGTGAGTCGAGGTCGAGGCTCTCGTCGCGGGGAAAGGTCTCTCGGATCGCGGTCGCAACTTTCTCCATGAACCCGTCCGAGGCATCGTCGCGAGCCACGAGCGTAAGCCCACGCACGACGAGCCTCTTGGTAAAGGGCGGGTAGGCGTCGGTCCGCTCGATCGCCGACGCCGCGTAGAGATCCGCGGGGACGTCGCCGTCGGGCGACAGCAAAATACAGCCGCCCAGATGCGTAGGCTCCGGGATTGGCTCCGGCGCGGGCTCTCGAGGCGCTTCGACCGTGCATGCGGCCGCGAAGACCAGCGGCAGTGTAAGAAGCTTCCTTCTCATGTAGAGACAACCTCCATGCGGGCTCGATTCGATGGGCGAGTCAGGGGTCGAGCACGCGAGGATTCTACACTCGCTTTCCTGTGCGGGAGCCTCATCGCGCTCGATTGACCAGGCGTCTCGATACTTGATCTTCATTTGGTTGTATGCTACAACTATAGTCATGACCGCCGCGACGCGTGAGGCCGAGGCCGTGCGAATGATGGATTCCGTGCAAGCGCTCGTGCGACGATTCGCTCTCTCGGAGCGCACCGACGTTGCGTGTTGCGGCATCACCGTGTCTCAGGCCGCGACCCTCGAAGCTCTGAAGGCGTCAGGCCCGATGCGGCAGAGCGAGCTCGGTCGAGTTCTCGGGATCACACCGAGCACTCTGAGCCGAAACCTCGCCCGACTTCTCGATGCCGGACTCGTCGGACGGCTCGCCGACCCCGATGATGCACGCGCGATCCGAGTCCGCCTGTTGCCGACGGGAGAGAAAACGGTGGAACGGGTCCGCGCGCAAGAAGACGCCTTCGCCCGGGATGTTCTCGAACGCCTGCCGCCTGAGCGCCGGGAAGCCATCGTCGATGGTCTCCAAGAGCTCCTCGTCGCGGTGCGGGGCGCCACGGAGACATGTTGTCCGGGAGCTTTCGACCACTTGATGACAGACTTCCCCAAGGAGAGTAACGATGGAACCGGCTGCTGCTAAGAAACAGGACGACCTGGTCAACGAAGTTCGCAAGAAATACGCAGAGATCGCCGAGACCGGCTCGAGCTGCTGCACGCCGGACGCGTCGGCATGCGGCCCCGGAACCTCGGACAACATCTCGATCTCGCTCGGCTACGATGCGAGTGAGCTCGAGACCATTCCCGATGAAGCGAATCTTGGCCTCGGATGCGGCGTCCCCATCGCGCACCTCGCGCCGACATCGGGGGAGACGGTGCTGGATCTCGGCTCGGGTCCCGGCCTGGATGCGTTTCTGGCGGCGACCCATGTCGGCGACGGCGGTTTCGTCATCGGCGTCGACATGACGCCGGAAATGCTCGCGCGCGCACGGGAGAACGCGACAGAGATGGGTGTCGCCAACGTAGAGTTTCGCGAAGGACGACTCGAAGCGCTTCCCGTCGAGGACGCGACCGTTGACGCCGTTACCAGCAACTGCGTGATCAACCTCGTTCCGGACAAAGCGGTCGTGTTCCGTGAGATCGCACGGGTGCTGAAGCCAGGCGGAC
>Ga0315338_1001056_pt1 | contig 41152 bp, 37 predicted proteins | sample ASW8metaG_FD_204518 | JGI IMG/M metagenome (GOLD analysis project Ga0315338, IMG submission 204518) | Ammonia-oxidizing marine archaeal communities from Monterey Bay, California, United States - ASW #8 | ecosystem: Environmental > Aquatic > Marine > Coastal | place: USA: California | collected... | reverse complement strand
AGCCGTTTTCGATGTACCATTTTTGATACTTAGTATAATATGCGTTCGATATCTCAACACCAACAGAGGGTCGGTTTGAGCGCGCTGAGCCGGCATGCCACGCAGCATGCTGCATATCCATCGTCTGGTATATTGTTCCGTCATTATCAATCAAGAAGTGAACCGAAATCCCTCTTCGGTCGAGGACACCCTGGCAAGATCTCGCAGATAAACAAACATCCCAATGGTTCACAAAATAACGAATTTTTCTTGCTGGGCGCGCTGAATAGTCATAATAGTGGCCGCGCTTGGCCTGCAGGCCGCCGTCATCAGACCACAGCACAACGTTCTCCCATTCAATGGGCAGAAATTCACCATTATATACGATATGTTTAGAGTAGTTTGGGGGTCTATCTTCACAGTAATCTCCAACGATTTCCCTCTCTTGCCTCTCGGTCCACAATCTACGAAATGTCATGGGTCCGCAGAGGCCGTCGGACGAAAGGCCACGGGCGCGCTGCCACTTTTTAATTGATCTGGTTAATTTATCATCAAAATACTTCTCGCCGAACCAACTTGGTTCCCAGCCTAATTTCTTAGCAGAGGCCTCGTTATAAAAGTTTTTATCCATAAAATAGGGGGTCCTAAAATGTTACGCTATTCCAACAACGTAGTTGTCTAGAATGACGCTGTAATTAGTTCCTCCAACGTTTATTCGCTCCAACATCGACTGATCAACAATTAGTTTATTTCCAACAACGATCTCAAATCTCACATCGCTTGAAAAATCCAATACTTCTACTACTGCATATTTTTCCTCTACGGGCTTATAGTCTTCCGGAAGCACGATTAGGGACTCCTCTGACGGGTTCTCATTTAGTTTCTTTACTAATATATGCCGATTGACCGGTTTAAACATCTCCAATCTCCTTTTGAATTAGTTTTTGCTGGATAAAGTACTCTTCCTTAGTCAGAAAAATATCTTCTCGCCGGCCACAATTTTTACAAAACAGTGTCATGTGCACATTTTCTCCAGCGGTGCTACGAATATTGCCGGCCGGTCTGAAGTAACAACTGCTGTTGTTTGCCTTGCATTGCCGTTTTGTGGATTTTGCTTCCATTAAATGATTAAAATTCATATTACCTCCTAAATGGTGCATGTATCATTTGTACAAAATTTTGTACCAGTTCCGCCGGGATCCTCAGAGAGTTTGTTTAGTGGCTTTACTTTGGCTATCATCTTCTCATATTCTTTCTTGGTAATTGCTTCATATGGTGCTTGTTTATATCCTGTTTCTGTGAGTTTCAAAAAAGATACAGCTTTGAGGCGCGACTCATACATTTCTAAAGCATCCTTAATCTGATAGGATTCTTCATCTTTGAAGGTGATCGTGACTGATACTGAGTTATCCGCCCAATAGTACTGATATTGAGCCGCGATTTCCAGCTGTTCCCACATGCTAACGCTTTTTTTGCCCTTTGTGAAGTAAGGTTCTTTAACTGCAAATTCAACAACCATGGTGTTTGGCGTATATTCATCTGCCTCAATCTTATAACCGGCTTCTTCCAGGGGTCCTAATAGTCCAGAGTCAGATCCAAATCTGATTCTTCTAATATAATATTCATCCTCTGGGAAATGAATTCCCGGCGTCGAGCCGTTCAGGAGCGATACTGTGCCAGATGGTTTAATTGACGTCATACGAACCGATTTGGGAATGCAGAGCCAGTTAGAATATTCTTTATCTAGCTGTGTTACATATTCATATGCTTGATCGCACCAGTTGTACATCTGTCGACGACCATGTTTATTAAATGCCTGCACCACACCCGATTGGGACAACCCAATCCGGCGGTTCTTGAGCATCTTTGCATTGGTCTCAGGCCAGTGTGTGTTTGAGAGGGTAATCGTTTTCCCATATAGGTAAGCAATTTTGAGCGTTTTCAAATAATCTTCAAGATCTTCATGCTTCGCAGGGAAAGTTTCAACAAGACAGCACAATTCGGCGTCTTCGAGTTGTTGTTCGACGCACGGGTTAAAGCCGGCGACATTTATATCATCAAAGCGCTCGCCATCTCTAAAGCGGCCGCGGGTTCGCGCATTGTTTAGCCAGATATATCCGGGTTCGCCGTTCTTTTGTGATTGGTTGGCGTGCCATGTATAATCCATCCCAACAACAGCATTAAAAGAATTGTTGGACCCCCAGCGGTGATGATAAAGTTTTTCTTGATCATTCTTCATTTCAAGATATTGGATATCGTCATGAGAACCCATCGCAAGGGCCGCTGAGCGTCGGACATTTCCGGACACCACACAACGGCCGATTAAATTCTCCGTGTCTACAATATCAACCGATGTAATGGACTCGCCTATCTTGGCTGTGTAAAGTTCTGTCAGGCTTTCGTGCAATTCGATCAGGGGGTCCGGACCGCTTGAGGTACCTCCAAATCCTTTAATTTCTGCGCCATAAGGTCTAATCGCAGAATAATCAAATTTGGGTACCTTCGAACCGTGGAAAAATCCGTCCAATAATGTATGAACCGAGTCTACCCAGCCTTCGCGAGAATCATCAATCACAAGCGTGTCGTTTGTGTATTCTGGCTCTCGGATAGACAAAGTGTCTGAGCCTTCAGTGTCGAAGCCCACACCAATACCCACCATTAGAGCGTCCATCATCCAAGCGAATAAATAACCACCCTTTGTAGATAAATCGCGAGTAGAGCGAAAAGCACAATTAAACAGCCCTGCCGCAGTACGTTCTTCAATAAATTTTGTGCCCATCATCCACAGGCCGCGGCCAGGTGGCGTCCATTTTAGATTAAACAATCGATCATATGCGTCTTTGGCTGTTTTCTGAGCCTTGCTATCGTTCCATTCAAGACCCAGGGCAAATACATGCTGTTTTTGCATGTTAAACATGCTCTCTACCACTCGCCGGCATGTCTGCCACCACTCTTCGGAACCCGAAGCAGCCGGATCAAACTCGCTCAATCTTCGAGCATATGTTCTTTTAAAGGTGATATATCCTAGGGGGCCCCAAGGTACTTCCGAGTCCACATATGGCTCGATGAAGGAATCCGAAAGGCGGAATCTGCGTATATTTTCTACTGTTCTCATTTAGTTTGTTTCCTTATTATTGTTCTAAATTTTTGATATTTATTCTGTAACAGATCTCTCTGTTCTCTTGATGTGAGGGCTACGGGGCTAGATGAAATGGTGGGGGTGGCGGGGCCTCCGGTGGGGGATGTTGAGTGGCTCTTGGGCAGCGTTTTAATTTTTACACAAGAAGTGTCCATAAATATATTATATATCATTCCATCTGGTCCGTTTCTATTTTTTGCAATAAAAATTTTACCAGTGTTGTTTTGTTTATCTTCAATCGTCCTGGAAACAGACATAATAAAATCTGCCACAAAGCATTTATTGAATGCTTCCGAGATTTGTTCCATCGTGATCACTTCGGCATTTAATCCAGACCGATTCGTTTGTGAGGCCGTCCATATAGGACATTGAAACTCAGTTGAGAGACCTCTCAATTCTTCATAGATCGATTCAAGTTCTGCTCTTTTCTCTTTTCTCGTTACCACCGGCTTGAGGAGATCTGCATAATCCACAATGATCATTCCAGGTTTCATTCCCCTCTTTATTAGTTTTGTGAGGTGGGTTTTTATCGTGTTAGTCGACGCGGATTTTGTAGGATATTCCTTGACGATCAAGGAACCCTCAACGTCTTTAACTTGTTCAAGTATCTCATCCTTAAATCCCATTAGGTTGGATAAGGGATATCCGGTAATACAGCTATCATACCGGTTGGCGACTACTGTATCTTGTAATTCTAAGGTGTAGTGGATAACTGTTTTGCCCTCAAGGATCGCTTGGGCACCAAGATGCACCAGCACCATAGATTTTCCGGCGCCGGTGGGTGCGATAACGACGCCAAGCTCACTCTTTCCTAGACCGCCTCCAACTATGGCGTCGATATCAGACCAGCCGGTCGAGACTGGATTACGAAATTTAGGTTGGTATCTGGCTTCAAAGTCAGCTACATAATCGTGCCCAAAGTCTGTTTCGGATCCGAGAACGAGCGAATCATTAATGATTTTAGATATCTCATCAAAAGAACAATTTTGGAGCAAATCAACAGACTTTAACATTGCATCCTTAATATTTTGCTTTCTACAAAATTCCAAAGATTGTTCTTTGATATACGAGGAGTCAGTCAAATCATTTGTTGATATTCTGGTGAAAAATTCGCGGACCTGTTGTTGGAGTACTTCATCTTCTTTCCCCAGTTCGGTGCTAAGAATAGAAGCTACCGCGTTGGCGGACGGATGCGTGCCGTACTTTTTTCGATACGTTACGATCTTTTGAGTGAAAAGTCGCAAGTATTCAAGCTCTAGGAAGCCAAGGTCAAGCACTTCTGTTATTTGATCTGCGTATGGTCGATCTTCATAGATCAGTTGGACGAGGCCCTCTTGAAATATCTTCCCAAACTTTGAAAAGTTGGTGTCTATAGTGCTCAAATTAGCCCCTTTGGTGTTAGTAAGTATATCACAATCTGTCGTATTGTCAAGGAATCAGCAATCGATTCTAATTCTATTTAAATTTGTTCTTAAATCTTCCCAGTTAAGTTCTCCAAATCCATCTTTTCTCATTTTTCTATAAACTTCTATGGTGTTGAATTCACACTCAAAATCTTCAATTGAAACCTTAACAAAGTCTTTTGACTGCACAGAAAGCTGCGGTGAATAAAGTTGCATCATTTTATAATTATGTTCGATCACCGATCGGCCGTCTATAATATTTGTGAAGAATTTGAGCTTCGAATTAGCGCGCTCACAATACTGTAAAACCTCATCGACGGTATAATCTTTCTCGGAAGATAAAAAGGATAACCTCTTTTTAACCGAGGCTGGGCCGGCTCCTTTGATGCCGGGTAGATTGTCCGATGAGTCTCCGATTATAGCTCTCGCAAGGGCCATGTTGGTGGGATGAACACCATGGTGCTCAATAATCCTCTTTGTATTCATAAGTTCATCTACAGTCGGCCGGTATAACACCGTTTCTTCGTCACAGAGTTGCAAAAAATCTTTGTCATTTGAGATAATGACCTTTTGCCAGCCGCGGTAATGATCCAGGTGTGTCACATGTGCAATAACGTCATCCGCTTCCACCTCCGGCAGCATAATCTGGATAATGGGCATCTCATTAAAATACTCAATTGTTCGGGTTTGTTGCCATACTCGGTTGCTGGCCTCTTCATCTTCTGTTAAATTATTAAAGGCGCGATTGAGTCTAATCGGCTTTCTGCCGGCTTTGTAATTCTTGTCCATGCTTCTACGTTTGCGTGAACCGTTTGGGCCATCCCAAACAATCACAATGGAGTCAGGGCGCGTCATCCTTACGAGCTTTTGTAGAATCTTGAAGGATCCCTTTATTCCGCCCATGGGCTGGCCATTGGTGGAAAGCGATGGATCAACAATGTATGCTCTAAGAAACATATTAAGTGCATCGATGATGATGACTCTCTTTTTATCGGTTTGTGTCATTTTATTCCTTAATTGGTACTGATAGGTCTTCTGGGTCTTCATAATAAGAACTAGCGTCACCCTCCCTCTTGTCAAACTTTTGGACAATCTCTTCGTCCATTATGTCAATAACGTGATTTCTAAACTCCTCATCGGACGATACTATCTCAGTCCACTTTGATGGTTGGAATTTTTTCTCATAACCCGAAGATGTCTTCAAGGTATACCATGCGCCGGCCGATGTTAAACATTCAGAACCCTTGATCGCGTCGAACCAGCTTTCCTTGTCCCTGATGCCTATGTTCTCAGTGCCCCAAAGGATCCGGAAGGCGCAGTTTCTGCCTTGTGTTCCAAACCGAGATTTCTCAAGCTTTACCTTGACCTCGGATCCGATACGAAAGCCCTTATCATCCTCAATGAATGCGGATTTCGCCTTTCGGCCCGTCAGCCAGATGCGGAGTGAATAAGCATAATGCATCGCTTTGCCTCCCGGGGTCATATAGGGCGTCGTCATTGCAATTTGGCGTGCGAATGGCCCTTGTGGGATATTAGTTTTCAATTGATTTAGCACAATAAATGTTGCTTGCTTATCTGCAATCGGAATTACGAGTTTCGACATTCCCTTGGCTAAGATCCTGGCTTTCACTGCCATCGAAGACTGAGGGTTGAAATCTCCCTCAACATCCGAAACAGAAGGCGTAAATGCCAATGAGTCCCAGATAAATACTAATTGTTCATCAGTTGCACCCAGTAGCTCTTCAATCGTTTCCAACACGAACTCGACAGATGATGCCTGAACATACATTAAACGCTCTAGATCGCATCCTGAGCGCTCCAAAAAGGTTGGATCGATAGCAGACTCGGAATCAAAGTAAACGATAAGCTTGCCCTGTTTCTGGGCGTTTGCGGCGATCTGTGCGGCCATATAAGATTTTCCAGTTGATTCAAGGCCGGCGATCTCTGTTACTTTACCTACTGGTATTCCGGCTACTTGCCCTTTGCACACAATAGAGTCAAGCCAGCGGGATCCCGTCGGGATCCACTCCTTGACCGACGTTGGGTTTGTGCCCGTTAAATCATGGGCAACGTTTCGGCCGGCCTTCTTGTTGACGATCTTCATCAAATCCTTAAGGTTGACACGGCCGGCCTTTATTTCTTTTGTTTTTCTACTCATTGGTTCCTCCTGTTATATTCCCAAGTTGTGGATGTCAGAGATTCTTCGATAAAACGAACCCATCACAGAACGGCTGGTTGAATTATCTTGATATTCTATTTGAGTGAGTATATCTGCTACCATCCATTTTCTAATCACAGTCTTCATCTCATCGGTGCCTTCTGTATAATGATCGACAACAAACCGATGATCATCATTTATACAAATAATGATAGTCAGATCGTCTGTGACCTTATGCCACCATGGGTGATCGGTGGGCATGTTCGGACTAACGTGCTCAAAGCTGACATCTGCATATTGGCGTCGAGTATTATTTGGATCTTTCTTTTTGCGCTTTTTCTTATCTGAGCCGCGGCCGGCGTCTGGGTTTGGGCGACCGGTTGGAGCAGGAGCGCTGATCTCGGGCACCCCCAGGGTACCGCCATGTTGGACAACCTTTTTGGCGGACTCCTTTTCTTGTTTCTCTATTTCTTTTGCGATCTTGTTTGGTGTTGTGGATCTCTTCGTCACCTTCGATCTGAAGGTACTAACATAGGGTTTCAAAAAAGACTTTAGCTCTTCATCTAGGCGGACTTTGTTTTTCATTGAAGTTAGGCCCATGTCTTCGTTTAGGCTTTCTGGGAAATTGATTTCCATTCTGCCGGCACGACATGTCTGCAAATTTTTTCTCCACAAGTCCCCGAGCGCTGAATGCGCGACAATTTGTCTCTTGTTTCTGCTAACATAAATTCCTTGCTTTTCAATTAAGTCACCTTTGCCCGCTGTTGCGTTTAGAATAGAATAGCGCACATTGATAATATGAGTTCTATCTTGCGAGTCTACATACTCAAGATTTTCTGAATGCTTGTATGATAGACTGTCGGGATAATTATGTAAGAGCGGGTCGGCTGCGGCAACTTCATTGATAAGATCCTCCTCGTGATTCCTTCGTAAAATTGTTCTAAAGATGATACCCTCAGATATATATTGATGATAAACTTCGCCGCAGTATTTTTGTAAGTCTGTTGCAGCTTTCCGGGCTGTTGTGTTTAGGTTCTTGTTAATCTTTGTCAGCCCAACTATGGTACCGTGGCATCCAGCAAAATTACTTTCTTTTATTCCTAGTTCTTTCATAAAAAAGACCTTTTCGGTGTCGTTGGCTGCGCGCATCATTCCAGTATCTTTAAAAGAACCAGATTCATTGAACGAGTTTATGCTCAAAGTTCCAACCAATAGCTGGCCATTGGCCTCCTTTGTGAGAACATATTTATCTTCAGCAATAGAAAAAGATGCGGCCGAGCCTCCTGCTCCAAAATGCCCAAGAGAGCCTTCGGCATGCGGAACTTTTGTAGAAAAAATGAACGATTTTTGCAGGCGCTCTTTATTCATGCCGCACCCATCATCAATAATCCAAATAGCTTGAACATACGCACCGCCGGTTTCTTTATTCTGTTGGCCTGCGGCTTGCTCAAACACCACAGTAACGTTCTTTGCGCCGGCATCAACTGAATTATCTTGGATATCGCACACGGCGTCTTTCATAGAGTAACCAAAACCCTGAAGCACGACGTTATACAGCTGTGATGCATTCGGGGTGGTGTCGAAGCGCACTTCCTCTCTCTCTCTTATATTAGTCTGAATATTCATTCTTTTCTCCTATCATTAGAATTTCTCTAGCCTTTTTGGCGCTATGTGTTCCATCGGCATTTTTCTTTCTACGACCTGCCGTATACGTAACATCAAAATAGATGATTTTATTATTGCCCTGTCGAGACTCGAAGAAGTTATCCCCGATGTCTCTATTAGACATCATAACAAGTGCCCCCTTGGCTGTCAAGTCATTTAAAAACTTAATTACAGACTCTTGTAAATCGTCATCAAAATCAACACCATACTGTGTGAACGATCCGCGATAAGGAGGATCCAGGAACACATATGAGTTAGGGATGGCGGCGCTCAGCGTCTCGCGGAAGTCTCCAGTGGTGAGGATGCATCGCCTGAGAGCCTCTTCCCATTCTAAAACGTTTGCCTTGTCGTAAACTTTGTCCTTCTGGTTTAGTAGGCCCGCGGGGGTGCCAAAACGACCATCTGTGTTTTTATTAAGCTGCCAGATACCGTTGAACCCTGTTTTCATCAGGAAATATAACGTAGCCGCCTCATCGGTGCATGACCACTTTTTGTAATCAAAGGCATGCTGCCTTCTCAAATCATAGTAGAACGCCTTTCTTGCCGCCTTCTCAAGTGGAAGATATTGTACTGAGAGATCCTCCACACGGTCTATGAAAACGCTGCAATCCTCTTTAACAGCCGTATAAATGGCCATAATAGATTCATTAGAATCGTTCAGGACGAAGGTTGCATTGGGATTCTGTGTGTATGCCCATATAAACATCGCGCCGGCACCAAGGAAGGGTTCGATATAACGATCAAAGGAGTCTGGAAGGATATGTTGTTCTTTGTATTTTTTGATCAGGCGTGTTTTACCGCCGGCCCACATAAATAATGGCTTCATCCTACCCTCTTAAAATAAAAAAACGGCAGACTTTTTACCGGTCTGCCAGCGGCTTTTTACTACTCGTTTGTAGTGGTGGTGGTACCTGTGGTATCGCCAGTTGTGGTGGCGGTTCCAGTGGTGGTATCACCAGTGGTGGTTGTCTCTGTGGTGGCAGAAACCTCGACGATCTCATTGATAGCCGGGGAAGCCCCTGTTGCACCGTTGTCAGATACCGCGGGCGGTTCGACTGAGCAGGTCCCATATGCGGTGGCGACGATAAGTACGCCTCCCACTATGCTAACTTGAACCTTCCATCGGGCCCATAGGGATTTTAACCATTCCATAACATTCTCCTTTTTGTTTATAGAAAATTGTGGCAGAGTATTTACCCCGCTCTGCCATCGGTTTTTCACGGACAAACGCTAGTTGCTATTCATAAGCTCGTTAAAAGCGCGGTCCACATCGCTGGCTGAGCTACTTTTACCATACGCAGTAGTCTCATTAGAAATTGCCTCAGCTGAATTTGGGCCTACCAGTTGCTCGTCTAAAATAGAATCGATTTCCTCTGGTGTGCGTCTTTCAAAGAGAGACGAAAAGTCAGGCATATGATCGAGGAGGGCAGGGATCGCCTCACTATCTTCCAAAAGTGCGGAAGTGTTTCGTCTCATCTTCATGTTTGTCTGTGGATATGCCCCCGGGGTGGTGGGCTTGGTATAAGTAAGTGTGATATCTGTACCCTCTGTGGCGGATGTGACGTCGCCGTATTCGGGATCAAGAATGTAGCCGAGAAGAAGTTCATACGCCTTCTTGCCATAACCATATACCTTGATGCCCTCGGCCTCGCGGCCGCGAAGTACCACCGGTGAGAAGTAGCGTGCACGCACAAACAGTGACTTTGCCAGCTTCTTGCCTTCTTCGTCGTTGTTCGCCGTACTATCCTTCCATACTGATGATGCAAAATCGCAGATCGGGCATCGTTCACTATAATTGCGCTTTGGGCACAAGATACCGCCGCGGTGCTCGCCCACATTATAGTGGAAATATAGCTCCTTAAGTGGATCGCCGTCATTGGTCGGTACGATCCGGATATCTTGGTCTCCCTCTGCGGGTTTGAAGAAGATGGAGTCCCCATCTTTTCCCTCGCCGCGCAAGGTGGCGAGTTTCTTTCTCATTAGTTCCATGTTGATTGACATTAGTTTTTTCTCCTGTTTGTTTGTAAAGTATATCAAGCTTTCCTTGATATCTAATGTGTCACCCTTGATCAAGCTCGTCAAGGGTCGTTTGGTTGTTTTGTACTACGTTAGTGTGGGCAACGCAGAACCCAAAGTCTCGTAAAGGTGTCTCGTAAATTGAATACGAAATTTTCCTAAAAGCATTCTTAGGCTTCTTCTTTAAAATGTCGACCAAGCGCTTATGTAGGCCTGGTTCTTTCTCTAATCTTTCTGTATTTATACACATATAATAACACAGATCACGGGGAACGTCAAGCTCATAAAGCCATTTTTCTTCAAGATTTTTCATATTTAACATGCCCGCAGTGCGTATCTTGCTGATTTCACTAGGTCTTGCCATATTACCAATATGTGGTTCTGTGTTCTCAAAATAATTCAAATAATGTACAGTAGAGAAAATTGTTTCGTTCAGCGTATCATAATATGATTTTAAATTAATATTCGGGTGGGCGTCCTCAATCGCCTCATTAGAAAAAACAGTAAAACTACGGAAAAGACCGGAGCGAGCATATTCCTGCAATATTCCAAACGTGGCATTTTCGACTAGTCGGGGAATGCCAGATAACAGAGTAGTGTCCGGCTTAATATAAAAAACATCGATATCGCGATCTCTAATCTGTTCTAGAATACCAAGAGTGTAATTTGAACTGTGTGACGCCCCCATAATAAACACTTGTGTACGATTCTTTAGATTGGAAAAGAACTTATTGAGATTTGGTATGTTTTGTTCACACTCCTCTGGTGTTGGGTAGCTTTTCAACTTAAATTTGTTTTTTGTATTTTTTTTGACATTACTGTTCAACACATAAATGTCATATTGCGGAATTTCAGAGAATTTGTTAGCAATCTCTGAGCCGGCATTCCCAATGCCAATAATTGATATCATATTTTAAGCTCTTCCATATCAAAGTAATTTTGGCCGGCGGACACATTCACTTTATAAGTACCGAGCCTGTTCTGTGCGAATTCTTCTTTTGCTTGCAATAGGAGCGATCTGTCCTCGTCAGACAGATCTATAACCACCTCATCATGCATTATGTGAGATATAAAAGATTTCCTTCCTTTTAACATTTTCTTGAGTGCCATGGCTCTCTCTATCACCAGATCCGAAGTTGTACTCTGGATAGTATAACTTAGGGCCCTTCTTTCGTCAACTTTTATTTTTCTATTAAAAATTGTATGCACATATCCATCAAAGTAATGCTCATCGACTATTTTATCCCTGTCGTAAAGACTACCCTTAATGACCTCGGAGTCCGGATTATATAACCAGCCGAAAAATAGCACCTTTGCTTCATCTCTGGTCGGGGCCCGAGAAATAGATTTTTTATCAAAAATGTTTTTCATGTTCCATTGGTGGACATCTTCCTCTGGCTGGGGAAGGCCCAGGAGAGCCAGCACAGTCCGTACCTCGGCGCCGTTATAGTCGAACGAAATAAACCAATCGTTATGGGGCTTTATACATTTTCGAAAATCCTTTTTCATGGTCAGAATCGGGAAAGAGTGGGGCGCCGTCGATAGTCGACCGGTCGAGGTTCCAAAAATATTATAATTAATGTGTTTCGACCCTTGCATGATCTTTTTCATCCCAAGTCTAAAATTTGTTCTTGTCATGGCGCCTCTACAATTCTGAATATCTGCATTAACCTTTTGTTCGCGGATGTCATAAACCATCTTGTGGGCCCCGCTGAGGAAATCATAATTGGCGGGAATCTCATAATTCTCTAATACATGTTGAGTAATCTGATTTTTTATTTCACAGAACTCTTTTAAAGAATCTTGAGGGATTAAATCAAATACGCAATGATCTAATAAATTTATTTTTGCGAGCTTAAAAGACTTATAGAACGCATTCATTTTCTTTGTGCTTTTTTCTAATCGGAGGTTTAAATGTTTCGGACATACTTCACTAAGTGTTGCTCCTTGGGCTACTATCCAGGCATACTTAATGTCTTCCTCTTTAATCGAGCCTGTGTATTTCCACGTATATTTCAAATTTGACGGAATATCGTCAAAATGAAGCTTACCATCCGTATATACACCAACACATTCCGATTTATCGTCAAGTGTCTGAAAGTACATCCTTCTCCCTTTCTTGTACTATCTTAACACGGTGTATCTGATCTGTCAAGGAGCCACTGTAATCATATGTTTGGCCAACAAAAATTTCGAAGGCGTTCAGGGCGGCGCCGATGCCGTTCGATCGAGCAATTGACAGTGCGCGGGTCTTCAAGCGCTTTATTTCGCCTTCGCTATAGGTGTTTTCATCCTCTATAATTCGAATTTCCATATATAAATCAAAAAGCTTTAAATCAGTTAAATAGTGAGAAGTTATTTGACTCAAAGAATAATCGGGAGGCTTTATCACTCTGCTTCTTAGCGTGAAGTCGGAGCACATATATGGGTCGGTATACTCTTGTTTCAGTGCATTATAGAGCATTAAAAAAGAGTTTGCAAACGTTTCATAATATTGAATGTGAGCAGCTTTATATCCAAAAGATAATATTTCTTGGGTCGTGTTAAAACCGCAGCCCACTGCTCGCTGTGCGTAATCAACCATTGTCGAGGAGCCAATATCTGCAACAAGGCGCCATGGGTTTGATGCGTCTACGGAAAAGCCGCATGCTGCACATGCATTTAAGTAAAAGGGCCAATTTTGAGATTTTACGAAATCATTTATCTTATCTCGATCATTGTTAAAGTCTTTGCCCGCCACCAATTCAATCACAAGACCCGATACTCGTACATCGCAATGCTTGCTTTTTATAAACCCCGGATAAGTAAAAGGAATCGTTTTTGTGGCGCGCTTGATAATCGGCAGCGCTTTTCTTAAGAATTGCTCAAAATTGGCAAATCTAATATTATTTTCACGGCAGCTCTGGATCATGCTGTTTTGTAACCTAACATAGTGTTTACTATAAAGGGTTTGTGGGCTCACATATCCCTGAGCGGCGTCTAGAGTAGACAGGTGGGGGTGACCTTTATCAAATGCCGGATCCATCGATTTTTTCGCAAACAGGGCCCTTAAATCAGAGAATGCATCAGCGACGAAACTGAGTGTTTGAATATTAGAAGTTTGAGTTCCACCGGCTAGCGTGACCAGTGGTATATTAACTAAATCCACCTCTATCGGGACGTAGCGATAAGAGACTCTGCCATACAAATATTTTTCTGCATTTTGAAAATCGATTAGGTTGCTATGTGCCGCCATGGGCGCCTGGAGGTGATGTTTATAAACCTGAGACTTCTCGTAAGTATCTTTGGCGCCGTCGATTGAGTTTTCCTTAAAAAAGTATGACATTTATAATCTCCTGGTAGTGTTTTTGTTCATATCGTTTAGATGTTAGGATCCGGGCTGTCTTTGGGGTTCGTTCCAACTGAATCAGGCGGCACTGACGGTTGGATGCCTCTTTTGGCGGGATTTACATCGCTTTTTGGTATCGTGCATTTTATAGTGCCCTTCGTTTCTGCAGGATTGGAAGAAATTTCTGTCGTGGCAGTGCCGGCTTCGGTGGGGTTTGATTCCACGCCGGCCACCCATTTTGCGCTAATTAACGTCTCCGTGAAGCCTTCTCTGAGTCTCGTTTCAGCTTTGGTTACCATGAAATATCCGCCGATGCCGTATTTCGTAAGCTCAATTCCCTCTGTGCCGATGGGGCCGCCATTTGCCGCGGAGGGATCGTAGGGGTTTGTTTCGGGCGCAAAGCCTCGAGGATCAACAAAAATATATGTTCCCGGGAACACTGTGGGCATAGCAAATGTGTCGATGTGCACATCGTAGACCTCACGTAATTGTTCTAAGCCATCGAAGCCCTCCTGTTCAAAGCGAAGCTCTTTTAAACCGGTCATTGTTGTGCGATCAAGTTTGATGTTTTTAACAATTCCCGAATCCCTCCCTAACACATAATGAAAAACGCCGCGGCGAGAATCTTCAAACGCATCGCCCAGTTGTTTATCTCTCGGGTGAGATCTGCCGGCAAAAAACACCATGTAATTCATTTCTTGACCCTCTATCATAGAAACGGGGCTATCTCTTTTACCCATGACATTTAATAGCCCAGAACTCTCAACCATATTTATATTTAGGCGGCCAGAATAACCATCAGAAGTGGTCACGCCCTCAGCAATAAGTTTGCTTATTTCATCGACCGTGGAGTCTCCATGATCCGGATAAGAGGTTATGTTGGCATTATAAAATGTTATCCTCTGTTTGGTCGCCTGGCCATAACACTTATCATCATTCAAAAAGTTTCTTAGATAGTTCTTAACGAAATCGTTTATAAATTTACTCAGAGAATAGTATATCCTTCCTTTCGCCAAGACTTTATCTGTCAGCCATTCTACGAAATATTTAGCTGATATTGGGATGTCCCCCAATGATGCATGGGTATAGGAGCCTGCATTCATAGGATCTCTAATTTCGATGGGCCCCAGTACCAACCTAAGTCTTTTAATCGCCTCCTCGTTCTTTGCGATCTTCAATTTTTCTGCAGAACCTATCGTAACTGGCAGAATTCCCTCTTGTAAGAGATCCGCGATCACCTTTTGGTATCCTTGTTCGGAGAGGGACTCCTCAATGTTCCCCAATACAATGTCGATAAGGTCATCTAAGTAAAAGAAAGCTATTTGTTCGTATCTGTTGGAATTCTGCGTGGGGTTCGCCTTTTTGATATCGATGGCGGCCGGATCTGCGCCGGCGCCGCTAGCCGGGCCTGGATTGGCGGACGCTTCTGCGACTGCCCCTTCGGGGCTAGCCACGCTGGGAGGAGGCTCTTTTAACACTTTTACTGCTGTAAGATCGTAGGCGGGATTTAGAGCCGCCTCCATGAGATCATCGTAAGGAATATTAATCCCATATATTTTATCATCTTCAAAAAGGCCACCGAGCAGCGTCTGCATTGAGTTTTTAATCTCTAACGTGGTTTCTTTTTTCTCTTGTTCTTTTAGCACTTTAAGTTTATCTATTTGGCAGTTATACTTAAACGCTTTTGCCATCATTCTTCGTCGAAAAGTATTTTTTGTAGCCCTAATATCAGAAAAAATGTTAAAATAAGCTTGATCGAAATAGTCTTCAATATATGCTAAATAGTTAATTCTGAAAACCACCCTGCCCGTATCATCAAAATTAAATTCGTGGATCGTTGGAGTGAGGTTTAGTGTAACGAAACTGTTATAGATAGCCTTCTTTACTTGTTCGGCGCTTAATCCAGAGGCAGACGGTATAACAAGAGATTTAGGATAAGAATAACCCACCACAGCTTTCAATCTAAAATTCAGTTTAGATAGATTGTCATCAACTTCAGTGGACGAGCTTCGCACTTTTACTTTGGACCTCATTTGACTCGTTCCGGTCTTTAGCGCAAGATCTGAGTATGCATATCCACCTCTATCTTGCATTAGTTCTTCAAAAGAAGCAGCAAAAATTTCCAATGATGCTTTAATGCTCTTTTTTACCGCAAACGGATCGGATCCGTCGTAGCTAAAGTTAAAACTTTTTAATCCCACGCCATGGCCTCTTCTTTTGGAATTTCTCAAAAGAGATGTTATATTTGATGTTTCTTGACCAAAGTGAGATGGAAATTCAACTGGTATTTCAACCGCATCCTTGCCGTCTTCATCATAGCCAATCTTATAAAGCCTGATATAAGGCTGCAATTGTGACAGAATAGTATTTGGAAGGGTAAATAATGCTGCAGTTGTCGATGGCTGCGTCAATTTGTTCATAAACCCGTATGGCTCCCCTTCAATATCGAGGGCCTTATTTCTGCCATCCGATGCGTAAGGAATACTTCGGGGAGTGCCACTTTCTATCACATTTCTCTTAATTCTCATTAGGTTTATTATGTTTGCCTGCAATATACATTGTTCGCGAAAAGTGGCGCCGATATTATTTTGTAAATCAGCAGCCGAAAAGACGCTGCCGGTGCCGGATAGCGCTGCAAGGCGTTTGGCTGTTGTTGCAGCTTGACTGGCGCGGACGGCATCGGCGACATCGTTGAGGCCTCTTCCTGCTGCCTGAGCCGCGGCTGCCTCGGCGGAGGCGGTTCCCGCATCGATGGCTTTCTTATCGGCATCGGTGGCCTTTTTTAGCTTATTATTGTATCCAATGATGTCATTAACATTCTTATTAAGTTCTGTCTTGGCAGCTCTGAGTTCTCGCAGTTGTTGAATGGCGCCTTCGCACCATTGTGCCATTTCTATTGAGAGGTCGGGAGTATTCGCGACCATGAAGGCTTCAATATCAGCTATTTTGGAGGACAGATCGTCTGTTGGGCCTATGGACTTTACTGTAGCGCTGAGATCTTCGATCTCCGCCATGCTATTTTTAACATTGGCAGAGCGCTCGCCGATATCCTCATATTTGCGGTCGACCTTGACCTTCAGAAACGAATCGCTTAGTAGATCGGCGGAATCATAATTCTCTGAGCCGTTATATGCCTTGGCCATCGCCTGATCGTATGCTGCCGCGGCATTGTTATATCTGCTAGCTGCTGGTCCGACGCCCTGCAAGCTTGTATTAAAGCTGTCGTAGTGCTCTTTACCCCAGCCGGCAGTATTCTTATTTCCAGCGGATTCCTGGCGCCCTATCCAATCTTCTTTGCCACCCAATTTATTACACCCCTAATATGTTTAAAGCTGTATTTAACTCAAAAGGTATCGTAATTAAGTCGCCTGGCGCTAAATCAGCTTCGGTTGGGGCGCCATTGTACCATGCAATAACCCACCAATAAGACGAGTCCCCGTAAAAACGATGGGCAAGTTTATAGAAGCGATCGCCATTTTTCCAAATATGCTCTGAGGCCTCAATCGATGCCCGATCAGAGATAGTTGGATGAAACAAGATGGGAGTCTCGTAATGTTCGATATTCTTCGTATTGTTACGTTTTTGACGTAAATATCGATAATATTCGTTGGAGTTGTTTAGAACTTTTATTTTATTGTATCTTGACATAGTTTATTTCTTCCCGTCTATAATTCAATGATTTCGCCAAATTGAAGGATGTCGCTGCCGGATTCATCAATGGCGCCACCACCTTCGGGGGGTGCCATGTCATCGTAGCATCCATTGGCGCGTAAAGATGGCTCTATCTCCGTCATCTGCCCTGATGTAATGTCTCGAAGTGCGTTTAACTTAGCCTGCTTCCTTTTCGAGAGTTCTTTTCCGTCTCTTTGTTTATTTCCAAGGCGACTTACTACATTTTGATCTCTCTTGAATCGCCTTTTTCCAAACATGCCAGAATATCTATTTCTAGCATCTTCTGCATTCCTTTCCATAGAGGCTTGCATATTGGCGCATGCTTGTTCTTTTTGCTCTCTTTTCCGCCTCAGATTTTCAAGTTGCATATATTTTTGTATGTTTCCCATTCCATATTTTTCGTGATCGGACTCTGGTAACTCGTCGACGGCGCTTATATTATAAGGAAAGTTTGATGCCATAAACTTACCATTTTGCCAGCCCAAAGTCTCCTCATGGAGAGCAATGAAATCAATACTTACAAATATCATTTTAGGTAAGATGGTGTTTGTTGCAGTCTGGACAACCCCGATATCTAAATTCCCTAAGTTATGATCAACGCTCATGGAGGTTATAACGCCTAAGAGGCCCTGATCGGAACTGTTTGTGGAGCGATAAGAGGCCAGCTTTCCAAAATGATTGTTTGAGCCCATCAGGGCCTCATTTTGAGGATCTCTTTTGCCGGGGTTGACTTTTGATAATAGATTCATGACCTTTAAACGAATGAGCGGCGTTTGAGATAAGGTGAGGGCATCCGACACTGAAACATAGGAAGGATACAGGTATTGAGATAGGCTTTGAACTTTTTTCAAGTTTTCGTACGCCTCACTAACCGTTTCTGCTGGGATTTTCCAGGACAACGTTATTCTTTTAGTCGTATTCTTGAATGTTACTATGGGATCGGTGCGACCGAATACAATCTCCTCATTGAAGTTTGAAGAGTACGTTTCTGTAAAAGTATCTATAAAAGCCTTGAAGAAGACGTCCTGCCCACTTGGGGTATGTTGGAAGGATAACACCGTTTCGGCATTATTGGCGATTCCATCGCTGATTGCCGGGAATTGAGAGTAGGTGGCGGCGCCCATTTGAGATCGGGCGCCAGTTGAGTCAACTCCGGAGTCATCATGTGTTTCCAATATGGGAAGCGCGTATTTTATGGCATTAAATTTATTTGATTCTGACATTGTTTATAATATCCTTAATTCGTTGGTCCGAGTTCGGCCAAACGTTCATTTACTTCCGTTCTTATATAAGATTTTAGTTCTGCGTTACCAATAAATACTTTAACATCTACTTTTTCACTCGCAGAAGAAGAGGTTCCTGGAAATAAGCTATTTCCGCCGGGACCTGAAGTCGTTGCATCGTCTTTAATCGCGCCGATGAGTGCAGTCGTTGCATTTATTTTGGGCAAACTTACATTGTCGATCATATTCATTATTGCAGTCATATCGTTTTTAAGCCCTGTGGTCTCTGCGCCTGCTGCACTGCTTATTGATAACATCGCATCACCAAGCGCTGTAATATTATCAGTCGTTATCGCGTTTAAAGAAGTAACAAGCAGATCGATATTTTCTGTCACCGTTTTTATGCCGGTGGAAACCCCTCCTGTACCTGTTGCGAAATAACCCATAACTTCTTTGAAGTTGCTCAATTTTTCTGTACTCAGTTGTTTGAACATATCTCCCAACGAACTGGACATATAGCCAATTGCCGCGGCGATGATACCAAAGCTGAGTGCCAATGCACCCACAACCATGGCGAATAATCCAATGCCGGCAGAACCGGTGGCAAGAACGGGCATTAAGTATGACATACCGAACGCAAACAGAGCCAAAGCGACTCCGAAGGCCAGTATACCAGCTACAGCGGGCCATGCGGCGTCTCCTAGACCCGAGAAGGACTCCACAAGGAAACTAACACCGTAAGCGGCTAGGCCGATGCCAGCGCCCATTAGAAGAGCCGCAACTCCCAATTGGATAAGACTCTTGCCGGAAGCCGCGGCGGAGGGGCCGGCTTGGTTCATACTGCCGGTCAGGCTGTTCATTCCTTGGCTAGCGGGCCCTGCGGCGTCTGCGACATTGCCAACGGTGTCCGAAACTGTACCGATGCTGCCTGCTATTGCGGGGCCTGCGCTGGCAACACTTGAGGCTGCTGTACCATAGTTGGCAATTGCGGTTTTAAGGTTTCCGAACATGGTGGCCATCGAGCCGGCACCGCCGAATGCGCCACCAATAAGACTTTTAAGCTTGTTAAGCGTTCCCAGCAGGCCCAGGGTGCCTCTGGAGACACCGACCGCAGCCATAGTGTAGAATATCGTGTCTATATGCGGTATGATCATGATCAGAACCTTCGCGATGCCCTGTACGGATTCCATGATATCTGCAGCCATATCTTTAAATTCTTGCGAGTCCATATCTTTGAGTAGGATCTCGAGATTTTCAATAAGCGGTTCAAAGACCGGTATTAGCGTCATCAGGGCAGTTTTGAATCGTTGTTGTATATCCTGTACCGCCTTCGTCCTTTCGGCTAGTTTTTCAAAGGCATCCGAGGACTGCATTGTACCATCAGCAAGTGAATCGATATCCCCCCTCATCACTTTCGCCAAATCTGCCACAGATTCTAATCCTGCGGCTTCTGTAAAGAATTTCCTCTGATAGTACGACATGTCGTCAAACGTAAGGCCTGTATTCAGTATAGCCTCTCTAATCATGTCAAATCGCTCGGCTGGGTCTGTCGTCATCATCAGATCCATCGCATTCACAAAGTTTCCACCCAAAGCGGCGTTCAACTTGCCGGCTTGTTCGGCGGCGCCCTCAAACGTGTCGAATTTCTCAACCATTCGAAGCATTTTTTCGATTTCCAGTGTCGTTACCTTCGAGCGGATCGCTAGGTCCTGGAATGCACTTATACTCCGATCTCCAAATTTAGCTAAACTATCGCCGGCCGCGGCGTAGTTCGATATTAGTTCTGAAGGGATTACTTGTATAGTATGAGCAAAGTCAGACAGATCCCTGGCGGCGGCCGCAGTAGAGGTGCCGGTCATGCCCATTGTGACGGCCATAATTTGCATTGCTTTCGTGGTATCATTGAAACTAACTCCAAGTTGGTTTAGAAGAACAGATGTATCTTTTATCTCAGCTTGGACTTCGGTTGTATAAAACGTAAAATCTTGAAAACCCGATCTTAGGGAGGTGACTGCTTCCGTAACATCCTTGGCTTCTACTCCATAAGCAGCCAACTGTTGTGCATTGGCCATCATTGCTTTCGCATTGGCTTTCGAAGCGCCAGTTGCTCTCATAATAGCGTGTTCTTGCACATTGATTTGCAGTGTAAACGCAAACATAGTGTTTATTAAACTGCCAACTGTGGCGCGCATGACTTCGAAGAGAGCCGTTGGCGAGATCATCGCCTTTGCCAAGTTACGAAAAGATGTCAACATTTGCACATTCGCAAAATCATGTTTTCCGTAAATTAGTGCGGACTGCTGAATATATTGTATTGCATCCTTGTAGCCGTGCGCGTTCTGGGCCAGAACCTCCGTCATCCGGACTGACGTTTTATTGTGTTGGACAATTTTACCATCAAGATCTGTAATTGCATCAGCTTTTTCTTTGTAGCCGGCATCGCCGCGGTTCATACCAGCTAGTTCTTCTTCAGCAATAGCCTTTTCTAATTCAAGGGCTGCTTTCTTCTGTTCGTTTAGTCGCTCCTGGGCCTCTTTTTGGCTCTCGAAGGTTTTGATATTGCCAGATATAAGATTTCCAATTTTTTTCAAACGCTTCTCTTCTTGGCCAAGCAGTTCTAATTCCCTCTCCTTGAGCTTAACTGCCCTGTTGGCAGCTTCGACGCGCTTTTCCTGACTGGCCATTGACCGGCCGGCGGCTTTGGCTTCCTTGGCGTCGGCGGTGCCCTTTATCGCATCGCGGATCTCTTCGAGGATCTGCATTTGGGCTGATTGGTTCCCATACTTTTTGCCTCTTCCGCGACCCATGTTTAAAGACCCTCTTGGTTATAAATAGTTTATATAAAAAAAGACAAGGTTTATCCTTGCCTTGTCTTTTCAGTATTTTTTGTTATATGATGGAGGTTTTGGAGAATTCTTGGATAAAGTGTGTGTTTGTGAACTCGATGACCCAGAATTCTTCTGTGCCTCCTCTATCGCTTCCTTCTCGTCCTTCAGCTGTTTCGCCAGTCTTTTAACGAACCAAACTCGAAGACCGATCGGCAAATTATAAGCCTCTGAAAGCGACCAGCCTCCTGCATATTTCAGGAAAAAGAACTGCTCATAAATGCTCTCCATGTAGTCAGGACTTAGGCCAAAAAAAGTCCGCTGTTAACGGAACCTCCATTTCTTGCTCGTGATCACATTCGGAGCACTCAAAATGTTGTATCATATCAACATTTGGGTTAACTGCTTTGTAAATCGTTCGCAAGTACCTAGCGTCGATGGACGGGATATTTTCAACAACGTAATTAATAGCTTGGGCTGTTTGATTGCCATTCACTGAAATAATTATATTGGAGAGAAGCCTTGTAACATTCTTTTCGTGTTGGCCTCGGGCCTTACGATCCATTTCGATGCCCTTAAGTTGCTTATTCTCATCATTTCCGCTTAAAAGCCTAAACTCAATTTCAAGTTCAGTTCGCGGAAGTGTTGTGGTAAACGTACCGTTTTCAGTTAATGTAACTTCTTCTGGAATTTTCTCGTAACTGTCGGCCTCTATTGTGTTCACATTGAATAAATCAAAAGAATATTCCTGCGATTCTCCGCACGATGGGCAACCAACCTTTGTGACGTAGTCATTACCATATGCTGCGATACGGGTCGCGACAAGGATGGCGTTTCGATCACCTACCAAAATAGACTCAGGGTCCAAAGTTTTATCAACGATAAGACTTTGCATAACTCTTTCTAAGGCCACACCTTTCTTGAGCAAGGAACGAGAAGTTAGCATATCCTCTTCCTTTGCTGTCATTTGCTTAATTTCGATCGTGTCAGTACCCTTAAGTGGGTGACCCTCTGGGTAAAATAAGCCCTTGGAGGGAAGATCGACAAACTCTGTTGGAACGATGAATGAAAAATCATTCGATTCCTTATTCTGCATTACTTGTTGCGGGGGGCCCGTATCCTGGTTTTGGGTGGCTCCCCCGACTCTATCACTGTTTCTAGACAATATACACCTCGTTTTCTAGATATTATTTATTATAGCACCTTTCGGGTGCTTTTGTAATGTTTTATTGCTTGAAAAATGCACTGCTGCCGGCGCCGGCGGTGGCTCGAGATGGACCGCCCTTGCTATCAAGTTCTGCCCAATCATATTTCAGAGCAACAGTTAACTCTACAAGATCATCTGTGCCGTAGGCTAGATCACCATACTTTAAGTCAGCAATAAATGCATTATGAAGGGTCCACTTTTCAATTTCGTTACCATCACCATCTATTTGAATGATGTTCACATACCCCAGAGCACCAGCAGCCTTAGCCTTCGACATGGTTCCAAGAGAATATGGGTCAGAGGGAGGCTTATAGCCTGAGAGTTCTACGATATCAGAAAGAGTTGCAGCGACGTCGGGATCCCGAGGATCAACAAGGGTCACACTCACATCATTCCAAGTAACAGCACCAGGATAATAAAACTTATGATTCAAATAAACGTGCTCGGCCGCGTTGACCGTAAAAGATGGTTTCGTGGCAGTTTTTGCATACCACAAGATAGAGCCACCGGTGGGGGCCTGGATTCCCGTAAACTCTACCTTAAATCTAAATTGACGCTTTGGATCTTTGAGGTCGGATCCCTCTCCAAAATTCTCTGACCAGAATGGCATTTTTAAAACTCCTTATGATTATATAGTTCTTATTTATTTTTAGTCATCAAATGACGCACCAGTTGAAGCTATTACGAAGTCAATCGCAATAAATTCTATCGCCCTGGCTGGCTTGACCATAATCTTGGCATACATGATGTTTTGATCGACAAGGTCGGGGGTTGTAGTAGTCTCGTCAAGAATAAGTCTATAATCCGAGATACCGAAGTTGCTCTTAACGTTTTGTAAGAAGGGTTCCACAAGAGCGATAAACCTATTCCATGTAGCTTGGACGTTCTGTTCAAACAAGATTTTAGTAGAGATGACGGAGATCTGCTTCTTCAGGTAGATAACCAATCTTCTCACATTGATTCTGTCGAGCGCGGATGTGCGCTCTTGAAGCGTCTTCTGGCCGAATACTACGATCCCGCTAGACGGGAAAGAGGCAATAGGATTAATATTGGCTTCGTAAAGAAGATCGCGTTGCTTCGAAGTTAATCGCTCCGAAACATTGACCACCGGTATACCAGCAGCGCCATCGGAAAGGCCGCCGCGGTTGAAGCCCGCTGGTGCAAACCAAAGCTGTGATTTACGCTCAGACGAAGCTAAAACGCCCATCATGGCAACGCTTGGTGGTACCCAGACGCTCTGGCCAGTGACTTCATCACGAGTAGTAACCCAGGGATAGAAAGTGGCGCCATAAGATGAGTTGATCCTTCTATTCTTGAGTGCAGTGGCGGAAGCCTTTGGACTGCTAGCGATTCTATTGGCTTTGTCGTCGTAGTATGCTTCGTGAGTTGGCACGTACACATTCGGAAGATCGATGATGGTCATGGCATCGGCTCGATCTTCGCACGTACTGACAATGTGCTCAGTAAGCGGGGTGTTAGTCAGCCCGGGCGCGACAATCATGTTGACATCCACATACTCTGGATCTGCAACTGTATCGATGGCTCTCTTCCAGGTATTAAAGATCATACTCTTACGATCAGTGGCTCCGCCGGCCATGCCGCCGTTATAAGCCGGATCTGGAAGCCGGATATTCCAACCATCGAAGCCGCCCCAGAATGGGCTCGTGAAAGAATCATAGCCAAGCTCAAGAATATCTTTGTAGTCGCCCGCTTCAGCGGTATGACTTGTACCAAGTGTTCTGGAGCCAGACTGATAGAATGCCACGCCGGCACTTCCTGTGACTAAGTCGTCGAGTGTGAAAATGTATGCATAACCGTCAATCCCATCGATTGAAGCGGCTGCAGCATCGTCTGTATCAGCCATATCGAAAGACAAAAGACGATTAACCATCTTTGTGCTGGCGTCGAAGGTAGATGATCCCGAAGTGCGGCCGGTATCAATACCGAAGTATGCGCGTGTAGGATCTGAAAGACCACCATCAGAGGCTGACAATCGGAGCCTAATGTCCGGCATCTTGCAGAGAATCTTGAATGCTCTGTTTGCTCCGCCGGTGGTCGCGGCCGATGGGGCCGATGCTGATACGGCGCCAGAAATCGCAATAACAACGTCACTGCGGACACCGGAGCCGGCGCCGCACTCCGCGGATTGGCCGGCGAAAGGATAGATACCCACAGCCAGGCCCATTGTAGTCCCGGTAGAGCCGCTAACTTTCATGTATCTCGATCCCGACATATGGTACAGTCCGCCGGCTCCGCCGGCGAAGTTGTTGGCGTTCATGGATCCAGTAATGTATACATGGCCATCTTTAAGCTTCGGGGGTCCGTAGAACCCAAAGGGAAGGAGTGTTTCAAGGCCGGCAGCGCCGCCTTCAATATCTGAATTCATCTGAACATAAACGTAGTTAGATTGGTTATCGTATTCTCCGTATTCTTTAACGCGCCTTTCGGTCTCAGACCAGGACAAGTATTTGTCCCCGATCTTTCTAGCTAAGAAGTTTGGAGATGCGGGATTTAAATTGCACTTATCGTATCTTTCAACAATTTGAACATTATTATCTGAATCGCTTATTAATCTAAGCACAACAGAGAAAGTACCATAATCAGTAGTAGAGTTATTCGACTGTCGGATGTTCTCAATCGACACCTTCATATTTTTATTAATATATTCGCCATGCCCGCGGCCAATTAGGCGGAATAACTTTTGAGCATTAGTTGGCTGGAAATCAGTTGCGGCGCCGAGGTCTTGTCCGATAAACCAACTGGTTCTGGCCTCTCTCGAGGTAATGCCGAGCATACTGCCCGGGGTGATGGCTATGGAGCTACTAAGAGCCAAGCCGGCGGTCCAGCCGATCAGCGTTTGGGCCGGGGCATTGTCAGTGACGTCTCTCATCTCCTGATCGTAAGTTTCACCAAGCCAGTAATCAAGTTCACTTGATTCGGGATAGAAGCTACCGGATTTGTCAAGCTGAGGATTCGTGTTGAATACTTTCCTGATATATCTCTGGTCGTTGTCATCGAGGCTGAAGACGGTTTTTGTTGTCTCTCCGGCACCATTGGTGCGAACAACAGTAAAGCGCCCATTGGAATCAGATAAAATCGCGCTGCCCATGCCTTGTATTGTCGGCATGCTGTCGGACGCGTTGATGTTAAGCAGCGTACCAGATAATTCCATTATACCAGCATCGAGGTACCAAACTGCAGCCAAGGACGCTGTCGCAGAATATTCCGAAGAGGCTGCGCCGTATTCTGTGCACCCTGAGAAGGACGAGGATTTCATAACCCAAAGACCCATCGCGCCGCCGCCTGCGGAGGTGGAGCCTAGGCCGATACCTGTATTTAAAGTTTTCCAACCACCCTTAGATGCGGTTGTCCCGTCTTTGTTGGTATTTTGGTGTCCAAGTAGGCGCACATAGGTAAGGGGCGCCACATTTGATTTTAAGAAGGCTTTTGCAGCGAATGTTCCGTACATGGGGGATTGGTAATTACCATCCTTGTAGATATCACCACCAGATGCTCCGCCAACGGTATCGCCGAACATTTCGACAAACTGCGAATATGATTCGACTTTAATTGGGGTCATCGCGATTCCGCGTTCTGCGCGGCCGATGACGCACGGTCCAATGGTCTCGGGGTTTCTCGGAATAAAGGAGTTATCAATCTCATTGATAAAGACTCCGGGAGAAACAAATTTGAAATTCTTAACTGACATTGTGTGTTTTTTCCTCTTTAAATGAAAATTTGTCTCAAGGACTTACTTATCATAACTTAAATAGTATTTTCATCCTCAAAAGGATGAAGAGAAATTATAATTAACGCCTCACTTCCTAATTTAACCTTCAAAAAGTGACGGATTGCCAGGAACTACCGCTTGCTCTCTTGGATATGTTATTTCTACGAAGTTTTCTTGAACCTCCACAAGAGGCCTATCGTCATTTGGTCCGTCGCCTATCAAGTACCCCAAAACTTTAATACTAATCTCGGTTGTAAAGTTTCTGGAATCTTCGTCCATATTCGCAACGTTGTTGTTGTGGGAAAAGTTTTGATCTATAAACGCTTCGTATAAGTGGCCGTTTCTTTTAAGTAAAAAGGAGTTGATTTGCCCAGTACGAGTCATGAATGGCTGCATTATATCGTTCATCTGTTGTTGGTACTCCGTATTGATAGTAATTTTGTAATCTAAATTTACATATACCGGTATCGGAATGGACAAGGTTTGGATAACGAGTCTTTGGTTTATTCTTGGGTAATATTTTTGAAGGACACCGCCCGAATTCGTCCTTGTTCCGGTAGCAACGGCAAAGTTTCGGGTTTTATCCTGTTTGACTTTTTTGGCAATAACTATTCTGCCCGATCTTCCATCTTTTTTATTTGAGAACAGGTGAGCTTGAAATCCGCCCTTTCTACTTGGATCTTTTGTGATCGCAGTGCGCTCAATACTGATAACAGGCAAAATGATTGCGCCATTCTCATCACGAAGAGATTTGTCGCTCTTTACCTGAAAGGATCTTTCGGGGCTTTGCCAAAATACCGGAACTTGAGAAAAGCCAGTGTTGGTTCTCGCGCTCAAACTAAGATCTTCTTTCAGCCACGAAGTTATGGCATAATCTATACTCTCAATAGTGGAAGAAAGCATCCCCACTTCCTTTAAAGTATAGTTATTTTGCTTGGGGGGCAATTGTGCGAAATCAAAATCATCAGGTAGCATCGAAAGTTCCTCTTCTTGCGCGTTTGCATGTGGCGCTAATCTCAAAACTATGATTTACTTGTCCAAAGAGTTTCTTAGGTTGAGATAACTTAACTATCTCGTAATATATTTTACCATATAAAATAAAGTCTCCCTGCCTTACAAACATATCCTGATCTTCCGTCAATCTTCTTCTATGAAAATGAACTGTGACCAGTGAATCAGAATCGGTCCCAACACCTTGCATATAAGATGTCGTTTCTTCATTAAATTCTACTAATGCATATATTCTCACCGGTGGTAAGAATGTTTTTTCAACAGCCTCGCCATACAAATCGTGAAAATCAGTAGTGTCTATGTCAATAGGGTAATATAGAATCTGTTGTCCTATTACCTTCTCGACTAGCTCGTCGTTAACCTGTTTAACCAGATCACGCTCTTTCTTTCCTAAAAACAGCGGCGGTGGGGGTTGATCCGGCCTATCCCATTCGTTTGACATCTAAATCACCCCACAAAAATCGGTAAAGGAGAATTTCTAAATATGTTTTGAGTTGCGTCAGCCGATTCTGAATCATATTTGACAAGCTCTTTGTATTCTACTTCCTTAAGCATCTCCGCTAGCTTATCTTTTAACTGTTGTTGTTCTTCTTTTGCCTGGGATAATAGTTCACTATGATTTAGAGTTACTGACTCCCCCGGAATGGGGATTGTAGTGAATTTTCCCCTAATTTGGCCCAACATCTCTTTACAGAGCGCCAAACAGTACTTCCTGATCCACTGTTTACCGATAGAATTGATATTTTTGTAAGGAAGATTATCAAATGGTAATGTATTGAGGTTGTTTACCCCCTCCACACCGTCATAGTATGCAGCATTGGCGGTAAACACATCATAATCCTCTACATAGAAGCGCACCCACATTCTGTCCTTGTCTCCGTACGGATTCCAGTTAGCTGGGTTTGGATATAGTCTAAGCTTGTTATCGATGATCTCATATGAGAAATGAGAGGTTCGAGTATAAATTGAATCTTCATACATCATTGCCTGAAGCTTGTTTTGCCATGTTGGGATGACTTCAAAAGTTGAATCATCTGCAAACTGGCCATAAGTGGAGGCATTTCCAACTGTGTTTATACCGCCATAATAGCCGTAAAATCGCCACATTGCTCGGGGAGATTTATAAAACACTTTTGTTACAATAATTCTCTTGCCGTCGACTTTATCCGCAAACGGAACGGTGTCTCCGCGGTCGTTTGTACCGGTTCCAGAAGAACTGCTGATTATGCTATATAAATCATAATCCTGGACGTTGGGTTTTGGTTGGAAAGACGCAGAGTACTGTGGAAGAGTGCCACCAAAGCCGCCAAGGGCTGCCATGGAGTCGCCGATCTTCTTGGCGTAGCTAACTTGAAAGCGCGGATACCTCAAGTTGCCGCTTACTGGGCCTGAAATTAAATCGCCTTTATGATCAAACGTGCCAGTTGTGTTGCCAAGAGCATCGGACAACACATTTTTTCCTTGATGCATATTGACAATATAAGAATATTCTAAAACAGCCTCTTCGTATGCTGCGTAAACGTTTGACGGAGTTAACTCTATATCTACAACGTCGCCGCCAAGCTTCTTATATGTGTATGCAACCTGCGCCGATGCGCCGCTAATAAAGCCGGCCGAACCGGTGTACATACCAAAAGGTACAGCATCGGCCACTGCGTCTGTCGAGCCGGTAGACGTTAATATTATAGCGCTAGTCTGTGATTTAGGGTTAAGGTTCGCAGGCACTAAAAACCCTCCTACTATGTAAATAGTTTAAAAAGTACAAAGCTCAGTCATATGTTTGACGGCACTTAGAAATTAGCTATTTTTCTTAGCAGTTGTCTTCTTTTTTAGCGCTGGCTTAACCGGGGCTTTTTTTAGTTTTGGCGCCGCAACATCCTCTTTCGGGGTTGTTTTTTCAGTTTTTGCTGGGGCAACTTTAACTTCCGTAGTCTTCGGGGCTGCTTTTTTTACAGGTGCCGTCGGCACTGCAACAGCCGCCTCTTCTGCTTTTGCTCTGTCTCGGCGCTTGAGCATTAATCTTCTACGTGGGTTCATGGGGGTTCTCCTTGGTTACATATAAATAGTTTTAATAAATACAAAATCTTAAAAATTTGCGGACGAAAAATTTCAACAGATTCACAAAATGAAAGTGCCCCTCCTTTTGAAAGGAGAGGCACAGTAAAAAGTTGTACTGTTATTAGAAGCTTTTGTAGCTATAGAATTTAAATACAAGCTTGCCGGCAGTATACTGACCAGCGCTTGCCGCGGCTGTACCGGTGCGACAAGTAAGGTAGAGATACTCGTCGTTAGGCGGACTGTTATCAAGCGTCTTCATACTGATTACTTGATTTCCGGAAATGTTGGTATCGAAATCAACGATGCCAGTTGGATCCGCAGCCGGAACATCTCCATGCTCATAGATACCATAGGTACTAGAACTCAAAACGAATGCAGCATTCGCTGCTCCGCCGACTGGCGCTTCAATACAGTTAAGATCGATCTTGTAACACAGCCCGTTAGTGGATGTGTCCCACTGAAACATGTATGCGTAAGAGTCACTACCAGTTGTTGCATTGTGTTTACCGATGCAAGTTCCCGCGGTAGAACTACCACTCAGATTCTGAAGATCGATCTGATATGTAGTAACCACCTCGTGACCGAAATCCTGAATCATTGTTCTCGGTTTTGCGATACTTCCAGATTGCAGGCCATCTCCTGATAAGTCTTGCATTTCGACGCTAAGATCGCCGCGGAATTTTGCACCCTTCAGTGTGCTGCCGCTCATCGACAATTCCCTTTTAAGATTCTCAATTAGTGCTTGGGTTCGTGCCAAGCCTATTCTTTTTCCACCCATTGTTAAAACCCTCCATTTGTAATCATGTCAAAACATAATAGGTTCGATAGGATAAATTTGTGTTTTCACCTACCATGCCATAAGTAGTCTATTAAACGAAGAAGGCCCTCACCTTTTTCAAGATGAGGGCTTTCTGTGTCACGATTAGCCGTAGTTTTGGCCCATCTATATCAATTCAATATAGATTGTGGCCTAGCTACCTCCGGATTCTCCAAGGAGTCCGCGGACAACGACAACACCGTACATATCAGGACGCACCATCTTCTTGGCATAACGCGTCATGACTCCCTTGCGGGGTACGAAGTCTTCTGGTCCGAAGATCGTAGGAGTGGTTTGCAGTGGGACGTATGGAGCATACACGTATCCGCTTTCAAGGAAAGAGGAGCCGCGGCGCCCAACGAGGATCACTGACCGAGGGAAGTAAGGATCGACATATACGTCGAACTTCTTGGTAAGCGCACCAACCTTAACTGCACCAATGGTACCACGCTCGTCGTCAGCAGTGACGGAAGCACGGAAACCAGCAGTGAACTCAAGGATGTTAGCAACTTCGGGACCGCAAACAATATAGTTAGCGCCACCACGAAGAGTCTTACGATGGATTTGAGCCGAAACATCGTTGATAGTTTCAACGAGAGTCTCGTACCACTCAGACACGGTACCAGTGAAGTCGGGAGCAGCCGAAGATGCACCAACTTCCTTACCAGTAGTACGCTCGACAAAAAGGCCGGGCGAACGTGACCAGTAATAAGTACCAGCAGTTCCACCAAGAATGAGGTCCTCAAGAATCTCGCGATCGATTTCAAGAGCAATCTGCTCAGAAAGGATCGAGGTCAACTCGACTTCCGCATCAAGGTTGTGGTAGGCGTTAAGGTCTTGACCTAACTCCGGAGTCCACTTAGCCTTGAGCTTCTTGGTTTGAGCGGTGACAGCCACGGAATCGACCTTAATGTCGATCTCTGGGATGCGTGACTCGTTTTCAAGAGCCCACTCGGTAGTACCAACAATCGAACCAAGACCACCACCAGCCGCAAAGTCATCTGCAGTAGCGAAGGTAATGTTAATTGGGGTACCCGATGCGGTAATAGTAGACATCATACTGACGCTACCACCATCATCCCACACAACGGATCCAGACTTCTGAGCAAAAACGAGAGTCATCTTCCAGTTTGAATTGGAAGGAACTCGGCCGGTCGAGCCAGAAGATATTTGAGTCAGTCGACGAATAAGTTTAACGTTAGCGTCGATATCATCATCAGAATCACCCAAGGTCACTGTGATGAGGTTATCTAAGTTAAGCTCATCTAGGGCAGTTGCACCAGTAACTTCACAGACCGCAACAAGCGCACCGGAAAGATCCGGATCGTACCTGCAAAGGCTGTTAAGGGTAGCTTGGTTGGTTGCGTTTTGCTGTGGGAATGTACCCGCAGCGGCACCAACGGCACCAGACATAACTACGATGAGGCCGCCGGCCGCAAGAGTTGCAGAACCAGTTGTGGAAGCATAACCGTTGTTAAGCGCATAAGGACCAGCCTCAGCGTTATCACCAGTTAACTGCACACCACCGGTCAGTTTAGACCCAATAACTCCGCCACCATAGAGAGACTCTGCAGTAGAGCCATATCCAAGGCGAGGAAGACCATCAGATCCATCTCCGGATTGGTCGGACGTAGTAAAGTCCAAGAAGAAAATGAGGCCCGAGGGCAAACTCATTGGTTGGACTGAGACAAGATCATTTGCGATCAAGCCTGCAAAAACACGGCGTACAATGGGGAACGCGACGGCTGCAAAGCCCTCAACATCACCACCGGCCATGGTTGAACTCTCACGAAGTAGTTCTTTAGCTTGGTTTTCAAGCAAGCGAGCCATGTTTTGACGCTTAGATTCGCCGCCAAGACCTTCAAGAAGACCGGTCTTTTCCCACTTAGAGAAAAGAGCGTTTCCTTCTGCTCGCATATCACGATTGACAACTCCTTCGGTCAATCTTTCGATAATACTAGACATTTTAAATCACCTCCTTTTTTTTATAAATTATGATTTTTTGTTTTGTCATTTAATTCCAGCAAGTCTTCTCATGCGATCACTAAAGGGATCTTGAGAAGTTTTAGTCTCTTTACGAGACGCTGTTAATACGGAAGACCGACGACCAAGCGCTTCGCTCAGTGATTTTGGACTATGCCTGGTGCTAGCCTCCACTGTGCTTTGAAGTGTCTCAAAGATCGTTTTCGCTTCCGAAACAGAACCTGCGTTAGAAATCGCTTCGACAATTTTATCTTTTTGTCGCTCATTTAGGGAGGTATTTCTTAATACACGGTTCGTGTAAAGCAATCTAGCATTAGATAAGTTGACCTCAAAAAGATTTTCCTTAACTTCTGCTAATACAGATTGATATTTTTCCAACTCTCGCTTAAGCTCACTATTTTCTTCAGTAAGCTTTTCGCTAACAGTATCGGATTCTTGTAAATTTTGTTTTTCATCTTCCTCTTCTTCTTCTTCCAAAGAGTCAGGTTCGTCAGCCGCTTCGGCTGCGAGGGCTTTTTCTTGTTCATACTCAAGTTGCGATGCGGGGCGCCCAGCCCAGCCGGATAACTCAGGGCCCATATCGGCCGTAAGCTTCTCCATAATACCGTCTACCATTGCTTCAATGGCCTCTTCGTCCTCTTCGAGACGAGAGCGCATTCTATCGCTTGAACCTTTATACCGCTTGGGCTTTTCGGTTTCGGGATCATAGTCGGATCCTCTGGGGATCCCGCCGGGGTTATCCTTCTTGTGCTTCGCTGTTGATGCGGCGTGCTGTTTATCTGTGCGATCAAACCATGGAGTTTTCCTTGCATCAGCAGCTTTGCGATCGGTTTCTTGTTCATCTTCGTCGTCGAAGACTTCAGATAATTCTTCAGCGCTGAATTCTATCTCAACATTGTTGTCGAGTTCTTCGTTGATTTCTGTCAAAGCTTCCTGGAGGGCGCCTAAATCAATAGTGACCTCCACATTATCGCTTGAGCCGGGTAGGTCTTTTAAATTCTGACCATCATGCTGTGACATGCCATTTGTTGCAGTGAAGGGGATATCGGTTTGATCTTGGACCACTTCCTCTACTTCTTCAGCCGGCTCTTCTTCGAACATGGCAGGCTCTATAGCTGCGTCAATTTCAGGAGGCGCCTCCAAATCTAGTGCAGGCTCCTCTTCTTGCTCTAAGAGTTTTTCCAAAGTGTTCTTTACCTCTTCTGAGTACTTTTGAATCACTACCGATTCTGCATTCTTGAGCGCGCTGGCGCGCAGGGCTTTAGCGTCGACGATAGACTCTCTAAGCATGCTGGACATAAATTCTCTCCCGATTTATTAATAAGTCAAAATAAATAGTAGTTTTGCTCACAAAAAGCATTTATTATGTGCCGCAGCGGTTTATAATCCACCATTTGTTACCATCCGAATGGAGTACCCTGGAAGAATAGTTTGAAGTTATCGCCACTTCTTTCGAAAAATCTATTAGGTCATTGTCTCCTGCTATGATAAGCCGGTGGCTTCCCTTTAGCTTAAATTTGTTTTCTGCCAGGGCTACCTTCTTGATGGTTAATACTCTGCCGCGGCTCTCGCTAGCCGGTGGTAGAATAGCAGTAATTGCGTTCTCACTCGTGTCGAATAGCACAGTATTATCTGATTTTTTAAAAAAGTATTCACGACTATCAACAGATACTATATTTTTGTATAGGGCACCATTAATATCCACTCTTCCGTTAATCTCAAGTTTAGATGAGACTTCAACTACATCGCTCTTGGTTCGGCCGGTTATAGCGAGGGTCGAATTTTCCGGGTCGAATGTGAAAGCCTCGTTGCCTTGGAAAGATCTCTGTCCGCGGAACTGTACACAATTTTTCGTTCCTTCCGCATTAGGTACTCGGGTGTTTAAAAAGCCATCATAAATGTTTTTAAACGTAGTGTGCTTTAATTGCTTTTCACTAATATCATATAATAGTATAAGATCCCTATCGTCTATATTTTGGCCGGCGACCTGCACGTTGGGGCAGCCCAGTGGATTAATTGTGAGATTTCCATTCTTAAAGTCTAAGCCCGAATTAGCGCTCAAAGCAACCGAAAGGCCGGCATCTGACGTTTTTACTCCATCAGAGACTTTAATTTTTAAATAATCGCGGTGGCTTATTAGAGCAGGGCCCAACTCAATAAAAGATGCCGGGAGCTTTCCACTCAGTTGATCTGCTGGTACTCCCTTTAAGCCGGCGCCGTTTCCAGTTAAAGAGTCTATATGTGCGCTGTGGGCGCGCAAGATATTCCCATCGAACGTCAAATTATAATGAGTACTGGCGGCTTTATCACCGCGATAGACCATGAGTCCGTTTTTTGTGATATTTGACAAACTAGTAACAGCAACATTCTTTTCGGTTATACAAGGCAGTCCGTCGTCCGTATCGTAGAAAGCGCTAGCACTCACTGTATTTTTAAATACTTTTACTCCGTTAATTTCCTGATCGGCATGCTGGTCAACGGAACCCTCGACAGCACCTTTTAATACATTATAAGCCATATTATTTCCTTCATATTAAATAGGATTATATATTTAAATAGTCTCATAAAAAAGGATGCCCCCACAAGGGAGGCATCCAAGGATTCCAACAAAAGTTGAAAAAGTTTGATTATACAAGAGCCCAAGAACCAGAAGTAGAGCTGTATACCAAGGTAACAGCAGCATACGGTGATTCGAGAATGATTGAACTAGCGCCATCAATAGTGTTAGCCGCAAAAGTGTTAATTGTTGCAAGGCCGGCGGAACTATTTTTAATAATAATTTTAGAACCAGCGTCAACAGAAACAACAGCTTGAGGTAACGTAAAGGTACCGCCGTCGGTACCGGTAAGGAAGTTGTAACCTTCGGCCAACGTACCACCGTCGGCGATGCTATCGGCCGCGCCACCTTCGGTAGAAAGTACGCCGTTGGTAGCAGTAATACCACCACCAGCCATTGCAGTAGCAAGATCGACAAATGACTCTCTTTTAACAGAGCCATCAGCATCATAGAACATGAGTTGATCAGTAGCAACCGCTATTGCAGCTGCAGGAAGGAAAGAAGCACTAAGCTTCATATCCGCTACATTAGCAGTGTTTTGGAATGGGGTCATCCCAACACCACCGTTAGCTTCAACATCAAGTGAGTAACGAAGTGTACCCGACAGGCCAGTAGCAGTGACTTGTCCAAAAGTTCCAAGACCGGTTGTCGAAATTGCACCCGCGCCTACGTCGATAGAAGAAAAGCCACTGGTAATAGAACCAGCATTAAGTGCACCGACTGTGACGATATTGGCACCACCAACAGAGTTGGCATCGAAATAGGTCTGGAATGTCTGTACAGTTGTCTGTCTCATGGTTCCGTCATCGTTCGTGACAATACCATCGCCATTGGCTATGGCATTAGTACCGCGAGCAGTACCGCCATCCATAAGGTTAAGTTCGGCAGCGGTAGAAGTAACAGCTACGCTATCGAGCTTAAGGCTGAGACCCTCAATCACGCCAGAACCAGAGAGCGACTTGACTGAAGTATCACCATCAGCATCAACCTCAAAGCCGGGCATTGTGATTGTGCCCATTGTAAGGTCACCAGAGCCATCGACGTCGGTGGCGCCGGCGATTGCGCCGGCTTCCGTGATACCACCAGAGTTGGCGTCAAGAGACACAACACTTGTTGCGCCAAGAGTGGAAGCTCCAGCAACCATAACACCAGCGTTAGAAACTGTGAACTGGGTACCAAAACCGGCAGCGAGACCAGCACCAGCAGAGAAAAGACCAGTACCAGATACCGCCGTGGCTGCAGAAACAGCACCACCAGCAATAACTCCGACTGCGGTAACTTGACCATCAGTGTTGACTACGAAGTCGCCATTGACATCAATACCGCCGTCAAGGCTGGCCAGTGCTGGGGTGGTAAGAGCACCAAGTGCGGTAACAGCAAACAGGTTGTCTGCCCTACCGATCATCAGAGAGCCACCATCGATTTGACCGGAGCCAGAGATGGCTCCAGCTGTGGTGATTGTAGCGTGAGTGGCGCCAGCATCATTTTTGACTAGAAGTGTACCTTCTTGTGTCAGGGACCCGCTCATTATTGCGGAATCCAATTGAAATTTGTAAGCCATGTTTAAAAACCCTCCATATTATAAGTTTTATATTTGGCGGACAAGAAGATTATTCAGACCCAGATGGGACCATATAGGCTTCTCGTCCACTCTTAAATAGATTAACGCGAGTTAAACGGCGCCTATGTTATGAAGTACTTATTGATGCCGTTACAATAAACCGAGATAGATGAATAGGGTGACTCTAAAATTACTTCATTTTTCCCATCGATAGTATCGCTCCCAGTACACGACACAGTAACAGGGTAAGTGTGGACGGCGCCGCCCTCGTCCTTGATGACAAACGTTTGACCATTCAAAAGGCCATCGGCGTCAGGAAGTGTGAGCGTAATAGAATCAGACAAGGTGTCAGACTGGATGCCAACTAAATAGTCTGTATCTTGGATGATATAATCGGCAGCAACCACTCTTCTTACATACCCGATACCACCAAACATCTGAATCTGATAGGCTCTTAATTTAAAGAGGCGCCCTGGATCCATGAAGATGCCATTGTTTTTAAAATTCATGAACCCGACATCAAATCCTTTCGTTGTGCTCCCCGAGCCGAACTTGAGATTATCGTCAGCAACACTCAACTGATCGGCGCCAAAGTAAATGGTGCTGCTTGAAACATATAAATTGCGCCATGGATTGTCAGCGCTTCCTAGATCATATATATTCCCCGTAACGGGCACGATATGACCGTCTACGTCGACGGCGCCGCTCAGAAGAGATGTACCTTCTACTGACATCGTATGTGCGGGTGTGCCGGTGGAGCCCACTTGTAAACTACTGGTTGTGTAAGCCTTGCTAGAGTTTATTTCGGTGAAAATGCCGCCACTAGAGCCGCCGGCGGATATTCCTGTTAATTTGCTACCGTCGCCATAGAAGGCAGACGCAGAGACATTAAGAGAGCTAGAAAAATGTGTGCTGTCCAATACCGCGAGACCGGTTCGAAATGATGAACCAGAAACGCCGGCGCTGGCTGTCAAATCTCCGGTGACGGTAAATGTGCTTCCGTCAAAGGTCAGATTTGATTCACAAGTAAAGGTATTGGCATCATTGTTTAGGTTGGTTACAAGACGGTTATCGCCGGCATTCGAAATACGCGGGACATTAATGATCTTTTCGCCATTGGAGTAATCCAGATTACCAGAAATAATGGATCCGCTGGCGAGCGTTAGTCTTGTCACCAGTTCATCTGGTAGAAAAACGGTTCCGGAGAGGTTATTATAAGCCACCTACAGTGCCTCCTTCATTAACTAGAAGACAAACCAGTTCGTTCCATTTGAATATAAACTAATAGCCGGCATCGTACCAGTTAAAATGTAAGTACCTTCGCCATCAAACAACTGCGCACCACCGGGAGAGCCTGTGAGGGTTATCCTGTTGCTCGCGCCAGATCTGGATGTTACTTCGTCTTTAATAATATAAACTGCGCCGGCTCCACAAATAGACGCAGAGGGAATACTAACCACCTGGGCGCTATTCATAGAACACCCCATAATGTGATCACTGGCCGAAAGGTTGTGGGTGGAGGACGCATTACCAACGTAGTTGCCAACGAAGCCCTTAATAAAGGTTTGTTTTGTTGCCACACTTGCACTAAAAATTACTGTTGCCGCTACACTCTCTACAACTAAGCTACCAGTTCTCATGTGTGTGTCATCGTCACTGTTACCAAAGTTGGTCGACCCCGTCGCATCAATTATGGCGATGTTTTCGATGTGATAGGTGCTTGCGCTGATGGCGCCGGTCACAATCATGTTTCCAGATAAGACTAATGTGTTCGGATGGTATGTATATACTGACGCAGTATGAAACACAAGCGTGGCAGAGCCACTAGTGGCATTATTGCCAGTTATGAACTGAACCGAACCGGTCGGCCCTGCTGCTTGAGCACCAGAGCCATCCGTACAATCTACATATGCCCAGCCAAAGTTTGCCATGGGCCTATCCTACTCCTGCAGAACCTGACCAGTTTGGACCTGTTGTTGTTTCAGCGGATGCTGCATTGATCCCGGTTAGCCCGGCAATGAGATCTACGTTAGTACTGCCGCTGAGCCATACCTGGGAGACTTTTAACTCATATACAGGTGATATTCCATAGCCATTTGAGCCAGACGCGTCGACCACAAAATTGTTTGTTCCGTCGACTCCCACTTCAGAGAATCCAACCTTAACCGGGCTCGCTGATTTGTTAATGATTTGAAACCACCTTGCGACTTGCGCAAAGTCAATCGACGTCGCGGTGGCGGCGCTTACCGAGGATGTTACGAACGGTCTACCGCTTACTTGGTAAGAACCAACGTTATTTAATCCAGGTGCTAGTTTGTAACTTCCAGCCATTATAAAACTCCTTAAAATTTTGATTTACAATATAAATAGTTATTAATTTTTTCTACGCCGTCTTTCTAGCGCCCTTAATCTTTTTCGCTCTTCACGAAGTCTTGCTCTCTGTGCTCTTTCTCTCTTGACTTTCTTTTTGACTGAAGGTTTTTTATAGTGTTTGCGATCCCTAACTTCATCCACTATCCTCTCTTTCTTTGCTTTTTTAATAAACCTTCGAATCATCGCCTCTGGTCTTTCGTTCCTGTGTTTTGGTGTAACTGTGATGTTTGATTTTTTCTTCATATTATTTATTTCATTGCACCAAAGATGTGTGCGGAGTTCCCAAGAATGCCACTTATATCGACACCGGGATCCCTGGGATCACCCAAGTCTGTGGCGCCGGGGGGTGCGTTAGAAGATTCGTGCCTCGTTAATGGGGCAGTACCCTCAAATAAGTCTACCCCATTAAAAGAGTCGCGACTAATAGCCTCAAGTAGTTTCTTGCGATGCTGCTTGAGATTAACATTTTGGGGTTCAGGAACGAGGGGCGCCTGTACTTTGGGAGGGGCCACCGAAGATGCCTCTACAATAGTCTGTGTTCCAAGGCCCTTTACGACCTCAGAAACAACATTAGAAAGGAGGCCCTCTTCTATGAGGGCTTCCTGTATACACTCTTTTACGAGCGGCTTCAGTAATTTCTTTAATTCTTTTTTATTCATTTTCTATCCAAACTTCTTCACATCATCCCCAGATGGGAGAGTAAGGCCGCCGGGGGTCTCTTCTCTTCCTTCTGGGCCCTTAGTGGGGGGTGGCGCCTTAAATCTCAAGGCACCGGTCGCAGGGTCATAGTTTGTCTTATCTTGTAAGTGTTTCCCTATGTTGGTGCCGGCATACCCTATAATAAACTCAATCAAAGCTTTTCTCAATTTGGGATCTGCAAAATTGCCTGCAATAAACGCGTTGATGCCGCCGACAGCGTTCTCGCTGAAGAACTCTAAGTTTAGTTTCTTTAATATAAGTTCTTGAATTTTCTCCGCCATTCCTTCCGATGTGGGATCTACTTCTTGCGATAATTCTTTTTCAAGCTTCTTTCCATTAACTGCAAACAGGGATTTTTTCATAATATATGCATATGAGTGCCTAACAGTTGTATGAGCTTTGTTGATATTTTCTTCTTTGTCGGGGTGTGCCTGGCGTAGTTTTTCGAATTCTCCGTCGAGATCTTTGATCATAGCCTTGTCATTTCCCTTCTTCTGCATAGAAATAAAGAAGGGGGTCAACAGAACTACGCCGGCGAGAGGAATGCTCATGGCCGCCGCGACCTTTGGCAAAACGAAACCACCAATCATAGACACCAGATCCCACATAGCTTTAAGTTCTGCTATCTTGCCTGAGCTAATCAGATTATTAATAAAATCAAGAATGTCATATACACTCTCGTCAAGCGGCTCAGGTTCTTCTTTTAAATATCTATCCCAGCGTTCGTTTATGATTTTGAATTCTTCATTCTTCATCGAATAATATCTCGTTTAAAAGCCTGTTAATTTTATCAGCTTTGGTGAATACTTTGTTCTCATAATCTTTGGCCTCTTTCATCATGAAAGCGCCGGGCGTCGATGGTTCAGAGACGAAATCAAAACAGATTAGTTGAAAGTCGTCCTCCACCACTGTGTTGCCTTGTGACTCTGAGACAGAGCCCATACCCCTCGAGGATATGCCGATGGCTACACCGGCTCTCACAAGCTCCTGAAGCACCTTGCCGGAGGGTGTGTCGAGTACCTTGGCCTTACCCATGACACTCTTTCCGTCCCACCATACCTCAGTCATCATGTGTGAGGCATTGCGAAGATTAATAACAGAGTCTTCTGGATGATCTAGTTCACCTAGGGCTCTCCGTTCTTTGACGAGCTTCTCGTAGTTTTTCATCTCTCTTACGAGAACTCCGTGGGGATATACTCGACCGTTACCATTAACGGTATCAGAGCGCTGAATAATGCCGCTCAAAATCATACCACCTCCAGAAACGAATCTCTTCTCTTCTTCTGTAAGCAAATCCTGACAAACTCCGCCATCGCAAAGTTCGTAATATTCTCTCAATAATTTTTGACCCATAGCTAAGATCCTTTACAGCAGTGCCTAACTGGCTGTAACATCCACTTATTTGTCCAGATATTTGTGTTCATGTTTTATTCCCTCGTCTCCAAAGACCATATTAAAAATGTATGAAGTGCCCGATGATAACCAGCCTAATAAAAAGAAATTTGCCACCGAGACATCAAAGTTAAATAGTTCTGTAAATGGCGAAAGTAGCATTAAAAACCAGCCTACGTGGAAGCCTACACACATAGGGCACTTAAATAACTCTCCCAGTTTTCCTTTTACTGGTCTAACTTTATAGAATATTCTACCATAGACGATGACTTGTGTTAACCCATACGCGCATAATATAAATGTTAGTAGCTCCATCGTCTCTCCGTTATGGCGCCCTCAGCGCCGGCACCCATGAA
>Ga0315338_1001054_pt1 | contig 41224 bp, 38 predicted proteins | sample ASW8metaG_FD_204518 | JGI IMG/M metagenome (GOLD analysis project Ga0315338, IMG submission 204518) | Ammonia-oxidizing marine archaeal communities from Monterey Bay, California, United States - ASW #8 | ecosystem: Environmental > Aquatic > Marine > Coastal | place: USA: California | collected... | reverse complement strand
TGGTATCAGCAAATCAGAGGATCGCTCACGACCGCGGGTGGAATCGGTGCGTTTACCTACGCAGACGAGTTCCAGCGACCAGACGGCGTGCTCGCGTACGTGCTCACGTCCGGCGTGTCACTCGCGATGCTAGCTGCTTTCTTCCTGTTCGAATCCACACGGACGAAGCACGTCTCTGACCGGATTATCGCGCTTCTGCTTGTGGCGGCAGTCACCCTTTCGACTTCCGGTACGGGGATCGTCAGCGTGGCTGTGACGGTGGTTATAGTGGGCATCATGACCAAGCCCCACACGCTGCCCCTGGGGTTTAGGCTAGGATTCGCTTCCCTGGTCACGGGCTTCGCTCTCCTGGTGATCACCGTGACCATGTGGCCTTTGGTAGACACGCTTACGGAACGGCTTTGGGAAGCCGTGCGGACCGACCTCTACCGGTCGAGCTTCATTCCGACGATCACCGGGCCGTTGGACATCGTAAGGCTAGCTGTTGGGGGCAACGGGTGGGAGGCGACAGTCGACAGCAGATTCAGGAATTTCGATGCCGGCTGGGAGTACCAGGGAACGAATCTCCTCGTTCGCGAATCCAACATCTTCAACCTGGTCGCTCTCTTTGGCGTCGTGCCCATGGGTCTCGTCTTTTGGCGCTGGCTCACCCCGGTCAAACGAATGCGAGACACCCGGTTCGAAATGGACCCGAGAGGGCTGCCTTTCATCGCCGCCCTGCTGACGGGGATGCTCACGATGGTCCACGACAACGGTGTCGTACATTGGAACAACATCTTCTATTTTTACCTGTACTATGAGTTTTCTTCCCACTTCATAGCGCGGCGAGATCTCGCTTCACCACTGGGCCCACCATCGCAAGCCAAATCGCAACTGATTGCATCGCGGTAGCAAGTTGGGATTACAAATGTGCGTCGTGCTGATTTCACGCACTCTGAGATCCGCGTGACACTGCGTGTGCTGCACGTGACGCTGCAGTTGGCCCCCGAATCCGGCGGGACGACCGAAATGTTCTATGGACTCGTGCGCTCCCTGGGTGACAAGGGGGTGGAGTCCGGGGTCGTGACCACCACGGCTCGCGGCAAGCCATCCACGCCAGATTGGCCGCTCACGGTGCAAGCGTTCGGGGAGAGCCCGCTAAGCCTCGCCTGGACCGGTCACGCGAGAGGGATTGCCCGGTTCTTGGATGAAGAGGCACCACACTACGACCTGATCCACATCCACCAATTGTGGCATTACCCCCATTTTGCAGCGAGCCTCGCGGCACAGCGGGCCTCGAAGCCCTATATCGTTTCGCCGGTTGGCGCGCTGAGTCCCTGGGCAATGTCGTATCGGGCGTGGAAGAAGCGGTTGTACTGGCAAGTGATCCAGAAATCTACCCTCAACAAAGCCGCAGCACTCCACGCCACCGCCGAAGACGAAGTCGCCTTCGCAAGGCGACTGGGGCTCACGAGCCCGATCAGCCTGATTCCCAACGGTATCGATCCCGCTCAGTTCGCGAATCTGCCGCCCCGCGCCCGCCTCCGGGAGCTCTACCCAGAGCTCGAAGGCAAGCAGATAGTGCTCTTCCTCGGCCGTCTGCATCCGATCAAAGGCCTAGATCTTCTCGCAAGGGCATTCGGGGGCGTCGCGAGGGCTCGCGACGATGTGCGTCTACTCGTGGTGGGCCCTGATACCATCGGCTATGGGCAGCACGTTCGGGCGGTATTGGAGGCTGAGGGTGTTCTCAGCAAGACTCTGTTCACAGGCATGCTGACAGGCCCAGACAAGCTAGCGGCCCTAGCGGGCAGCGACATGCTGGCTCTCTCCTCACATTCAGAGGTCCGCTCTCTGGTGGCGTTGGAGGCCATGGTCTGTCAGCTACCGGTGATCCTGACCCGACAATGCAGCTTTCCCGAGGTTACTCGGTACGGCGCGGGGCTTGAGGTCGACCCTGACCCAAAGGAGTTCGCCTCAGCTATGGAAAGCCTGTTGGACGATCCGGAGCGCCGCAGGACCATGGGGGGGAACGGGATGCGCCTCGTGCTTGAGCACCTGACCTGGGACCATGTCGTGGGCGAGCTGGTCGACCTATACGCTCGGGCGGTCGAGTCGAGCAAGTGATCGCCCGGGGAGGTTCGTGATGCGTGTACTAGTGACCGGCAGTTCAGGATTCATCGGAACGCACCTCGTTTCGGAACTCATGAAGCACGGCCACGAGGTGGTGGGCGCCGACATCAGGGAGCCCGAAAAGTATCCGGCTGGGCTCTCATTTGAGCTCTGCAACATCTTGGACGGAGCCGGCCTGCGATCTGTCCTCGATCGCCAAGCTCCTGAAGCTATCGTGCATCTGGCCGCGGCCACCGGCATCGACGGGAGGCACGTCAGCGAGTATGCGACCAACGTCAAGGGGGTCGAGAACCTCGTTGCCGCGATCCGGGAAACCCCAAGCGTCAGACGCGGCGTTTTCACCTCGTCGCAACTCGTGTGCAAGGTCGGCTACGTGCCGAGCCACGACGTGGATTACTGCCCGGATACCGCGTACGGCAAAAGCAAGGTTCTGACCGAGCAGATCGTTCGTGCCAGCGATGGTGGGGGCATCGAGTGGACCCTCACCCGCCCCATCACCATTTGGGGCCCCGGCATGAACGCCCACTACCAGCGATTCTTCAAACTGATAATGAAGCGCCTATACTTCCACGTTGGCTCGCGGCCGCTGTACAAGTCGTACGGGTATGTAGGCAACGTAGCTCACGAGTACCGTACATTGCTGGACGCACCCATGGAGCAGGTTCACCGGGAAACGTTCTACTTGGCCGACTACGAGGCGCTTTCCTTGCGAGACTGGAGCGACAGGTTCCAGGCTGCTCTGGGAGCCAAGCCGATCCTCACGCTCCCGGAGCCTGTGGCCCAGTTGGCCGCCAAGGCAGGAGATGTGATCAACGCACTAGGACTGCGTTCGTTTCCCTTCAACTCCTTCCGGCTGAACAATATCTTGACCGAGTATCGGTTCGACCTCGTCAAGACACAGCAGGTCTGCGGAGAGCTGCCGTACACCCTGGATGAGGGAGTGTCAGAGACCGTCGACTGGCTTAGGCGCGAAAGCATCGTGCCGATCTAAGGCTGCTTTCAATGCCGTGCCCTTCGCCTCCGATGCCGCACGCAAGCTGTTCGCCACAAGCGTCCGGCCCGCAAGGTAATACATAAGCTTGTAAGTCGGGCAAATGGTTCTTCTGAAGCGCCTATCGTGGCATTGTAAATGCCAGGGTAGATCGTTACATGCGGATAACGTTCTTCAGCGCAGGTTGTTCAGGAGTCACTCTGAAGCGCCTGGGGACTCTTACCGTGCGCGGGGCCAGTGCAACAATGGTGGTACCTGCAATCCTGAGGGCAACACGGTGCCTCACTAGTTATTAAAAACATATTGTTCCAACATTTAGGTTCTGGCACTGCCTGTCATCCGTGACCATTCGATATAGCTTAAGAGTCCTTCCCAAAAATCAATCTTTGGGGAGAAGCCCAAACTCAAGACACGCGACGCGTCCAAGCAAAATCCCAGCACCTCACCTGGCCTCGGTTGCTCATACACGATCGTTGCGCTCATCTTATCAACCACAAATTCTGCTATCTCACGGATCGATGGTGTCTCTCCAGTTCCGACGTTTAACGTAACTCCACTTAAGTTGCTACTGCGAGCAACCAAGTCATACGCATCCACCAGATCACTGACGTGCATATACTCGCGGCGTTGAGATCCATCTCCAAAGATTTTTAGGGGCATTTCAGCAAGGGCAGAAGACACGAATATAGGTATAACAGCGCCGCCTTTTCCGGCGCGTTGTCGTTCCCCGTAGATATTGCATGGTCTAACGATTGTGACATCCAATCCGTAGCTCTTATGAAATGCAAAACACATTCGATCAGCAGCTGCCTTAGATGCAGCGTATGGGCTATGCGGTGACAGTCCAAACTCCTCTGTTACAGGTAGTTCTTGAGTGTAGCCATAAACCTCACAGCTACTGGAATATATCATCTTCGATCCGGAACGCCGAACAGCCTCGAGAACGTTCATGGTACCTATTGCATTTACTTCCAAAACGTTCCTTGGGGTAGCGAGTGATTCGTCTACGTTGACATGAGCAGCCATGTGGACTACCAAATCGTGACCTCGAACAGTTTTCTCTACAATCTCACCATCAGTCACGCTTCCCCAAACAATGGGTACATCTTTAGCAATATGAGAAACATTCCGTAAAGACTCTTCCGAATAGGTATTCATCAGAGTAATCGTATGCCCATCTTTTAACCATTTTTCCGCTAGATGGCTACCTTGAAATCCTGCCCCGCCTGTTATCAATATTCGCATCCTTGGCTGTCTCCTCCATCGACAATCTGAACGTTTGGCTACGGAAATCCAATGCTATAATAGCCAACCTAATGTGATCGCATTTCCCTAGGTTCAAGTAGATTACGATCGTCAGCGATTACTTGCCCGGCCATCCTTCTACATAGGCCATCATGGGCTGCATTATAGAGGCTGGTACAACCCTGGCGTGGGCTGAGCTATATTTCTGCCATGACCATCACGCGCCCCATCACCATCTGGGGCCCGGCATGAACGCCCACTACCAGCGATTCTTCAAGTTGATCAAGAAGCGCTACTACTTCATGTCAGCTCGCGGCCGTTGTACAAATCGTATTGGTATGGGGGCAACGTAGCACGCGAATATCGCGCCTTGCTGGAGGCACCCACGGAGCAGATCCACCGGGAGACGTTCTATCTGGCGGACTACGAGCCGCTCGCCCTACGAGACTCGGCCGACCGGTTCCAGGAGGCGCTGCAGGCCAAGCCAATCGTCACCCTCCCGGAGCCCGTGGCCAGGATGGCCGCCAAGGCGGGAGATGTGATCAACGCACTGGGGCTCCGTTCGTTTCCCTTCAACTCTTTCAGGCTGAACACCATCTTGACCGAGTATCGATTCGACCTCTCGAAAACCCGGCGGGTCTGCGGGGATCTCCCCTACACCCTGGGCGAGGGAGTGGCGGCAACCGTCGACTGGCTGCGGCGCGAAAGCATCGTGCCGTCGTAGGGCCGCATCATGGCCAGCCTTCTTCGCAGTTGGAAGGTGGCATTTGTTACACTACGAGGCTAGCCGCTCGTGCCGCGCAGCAACCGAACAAGGGGAAAGCAACGGTGATAATTCTCGGTATCAACTCCTACCATACCGAGGCATCCGCGGCGATATTTCGCGACGGAGAGCTTTTGGCGGCGGCGGAGGAGGAGCGCTTCTCGCGGATCAAACACTCCGGTGGGTTTCCAGACCAGGCGGTCAGGTTCTGCCTCGAAGCGGCTGGCGTCAGCCCCAGCGAGATCGACCACGTGGCCATCCCCCATAAGCGGTCAGCCCACCTTGTGCGGAAGGCACTATGGGCGGTACGGCTTCCAAGCTTGGTACGTACCCGCTCTTCCACTTGGCGCGCCTCCGGAGACGTAACCACTATGTTGGCAGGCGCCCTCCAGGTTTCCCCTTCAAGTCTCCGCGCGAAACTCCACTACGTCGAGCACCACGTCGCCCATGCGGCCAGTGCGTTCTACTCGTCGCCTTTCGAAGAGGCGGCCATTATGACGCCGGACGCCCTGGGTGATTTCGCTAGCATGCTGTGGGGCGCCGGCAAAGGCCAGCACATCAACATCGATGGCACAGTACTGTTCCCCGACTCGCTCGGGTACTACTACACAGCAGTCACCCAATACTTGGGCTTTTGGAAGTTTGGAGACGAGTACAAAGTCATGGGCCTCGGCAGCTATGGAGAGCCCCGCTACGCAGACGTTTTTCAGGACATGCTACGGGTGGGGAAAGATCTTGACTTCAAGCTGAACCTCGACTACTTCACCCACCACCGCCGTGCGGCCTTCGTCACTTGGGAGAATGGCGAGGCCCAACCCAGCCTACTCTTCTCGGAGCATATGGAGCGGGCCCTGGGGCCCGCGCGAGAGCCGGGAGCTCCCGTGGAGCAAGCCCACAAGGATGTGGCGGCAACACTCCAATGGCACTTAGAAGAGGTGCTGTTCACTCTGCTCAATCAGCTTCATGAGCGGACCGGCCAGTCCAATCTCTGCTATGCGGGTGGCGTCGCATTCAACTGCGCGGCAAACGGCAAGATCTTCGAACGCACGCCGTTCAAGAACGTTTTCATCCAGCCCGCTGCTGGAGATGCAGGCTTGGCGATGGGAGCTGCGCAATACGTGCAGCACGAGGTGCTCGGCACGCCGCGAAGCTTCGTCATGAAGCATGCATACTGGGGGCCGGGGTTTTCAGTCGATCAGATGCGCGCGGCGCTCGATGCAGCGGGCCTGGCGTACAAAACGCTCGATACGCCGGCGATAAGCGAGCAGACTGCAGCCCGGATCGCCGAGGGCAAGGTCGTGGGCTGGTACCAGGGCCGCTCCGAGTGGGGTCCGCGAGCCCTTGGCAATCGCAGCATCGTCGGCGATCCGCGACGCGCCGACCTGCGAGATCTGCTCAACAGCCGCATCAAACACCGCGAGCCGTTTCGGCCCTTCGCACCGTCGGTGCTTGAGGAGCGCACCGCGGATTGGTTCGAGCAATCCCACCCATCGCCGTTCATGCAGCTTGCCTACCCTGTCCGTCCGGAGAAGCGCGAATCGATACCCGCCCCCACGCACGTGGACGGCACCGGACGACTACAAACCGTCGGGCGAGACGCCAATCCCGAGTACTACGAGCTCATCAGCGCCTTCGAGCGGGAGACCGGTGTCCCTGTCCTGTTAAACACCTCGCTGAACGAGAACGAGCCGATCGTCAACACTCCACAGGAGGCGGTTGATTGCTTCAGCCGCACCGGTATGGACGTGCTTGCCCTCGGGCCATATCTGGTGGAACGATAGGGCTAGGAACGCGGCGCTCAGGCCAACACCGCTCGCCCGGAATGCGTTTCAGTACGCCTTGAACATCCTTGTGCTCAACCAGTACTACCCGCCGGATACTTCCGCGACCGCCAGTATCGTGGAGGATCTCGCTCAGGCTCTTGCCGCCAGGCATCGAGTGACCGTCGTCGCGGGGCGCCCTTCGTACGCCCCGAGGGAGCGGCACGGTTATTACCTTGCGAGGCGCCGGCAGGAAGGGCTGCTCACCACGCTACGCGTCGGCTCGACCGCATTCGATCGCCGGCGTATGGCCGGGAGAGCAATGAACTACCTGTCGTACCTGGGCCTCGCCCTGGCGATCGGCCTGTCCCGCCGATCGCGGCCCGACATCATCATCGCAATGACCGACCCGCCGGTCGCGAACATCATGGGCGCCTTAATCGCGCTGGTTCGCCGGACCACACTCGTCTACAACATCAGAGACCTCCATCCCGACATGGCGGTTGCCTCTGGGGCCGTGCGTCCCAGCAGGCTCACGTGGCTCTGGGAGCGCATCCATCGATGGTCGATCAAGCGCGCCAAGCGCGTGATCGTTCTCGGCGACGACATGCGCGAACGCATCGTGGCCAAAGGGATGGACCCGCGGCGAGTGATCGTGGTCCGGGACGGGGCTACCCCTCCCGGTACGGCGCCCACCACCGGCACCCAGGTGGCCGACGAGGTGCGGGGAGGGGCCCCGTTCGTCGTCGTTCACGCCGGCAATCTGGGCTTCGCGGGAGCGTGGGAGACGCTGGTCGAGGCGGCCCGAACACTAGGCGGAGTCGGGGTTCGCTTGGTGTTCATCGGAGACGGGAGTCGGCTCCCCGGTTTGATAGAGCGGGCCCAAGGGCTGGACCATGTGGCCTTCTTGCCATTCCGCCCGGCCGAGGAGCTGCCCGACTTGCTGGCTGCCGCCGACCTGCACGTGGTGACGGTGCGCCCCGGGTTATCGGGGCTGGTCGTCCCCAGCAAGCTGTATCCCATCCTGATGGCAGGCCGACCAGTCCTCGCCATAGCTCCTCCCGACAGCGATGTGGCACGGATCGTGCAGCACGAGGCGTGCGGACTTGTCGCGGACCCGGAAGACCCCGAGGACGTCGCGAAAGCGATGCGCTGGGCTCACGACCACCCCGAAGAGCTCGTAGCCATGGGGGAGCGAGCTCAAGAGGCTGGCAAGAGCTTCAAGCGGCAGGACTTGATCCGAGACTTCGTCAAGGTGATCGAGGAGCTCGAAACTGCGTGAGGCTCATGGTGATCTGCTCCTGTGAGCCATAGCCATGGTATGGTGGCGACGCCACGGGCGTGGCTCATAGCTTGCTCTTGGCCAAGCATCGCCGTGGAGCCCAAGCTAGATAGGCGTCGGAACGGAGTGGGAACGTGAAAAGAGTTCTAGTTACGGGCGCAGGTGGATTCATAGGTCACCACCTAACCAATCGCTTGAAGGCCGAAGGGCACTTCGTGCGCGGCATTGATATCAAGGAGCCCGAGTACGAGCCGAGCCGGGCTGACGAATTCGAGATCCTGGATCTTCGCGAATTCGCGAACACCGTGAAAGCCGCCGAGGGTATGGAGGACGTATACAACCTTGCCGCAGATATGGGTGGCATCGGCTACATCTCTGCGAACCACGCCTCCATCACCCGCAACAATATGCTCATCAACGCTCACATGGTGGAAGCGGCCCGTGCCGCTGGCGTCAAACGGTACCTCTACACCAGCTCTGCCTGCGTATACCCTAGCTTCCTCCAAGACAGCGACGACGTCTCAGGCCTCAAGGAGGAGGACGCGATCCCCGCTGACCCGGAGAAGGGTTACGGCTGGGAGAAGCTCTTCGCCGAGCAGATTGTGAACTACTATCGCGAAGATTATGGCCTGGACGTCCGGATCGTCCGTTTCCACAACATATACGGGCCGCTGGGCGCGTACGACGGCGGTAAGGAAAAGGCCCCAGCGGCCATCATGCGCAAGGTCGCGGCAGCAGAGGATGGCTCACGGATTGAGGTTTGGGGCGACGGGCAGCAAACCCGCAGCTTCTGCTACATCGATGATTGCGTGGAAGGGTTGCGGCGCCTCATGGAGTCAGGGTTCCAGCAGCCGATCAACCTCGGTACCGACGAATTGGTCACCGTCGACGGACTGGTTGATATCGTATGCGATGCCGCGAGGAAATCTCTCGTAAAGGACCACGACCTCACGAAGCCCCAAGGGGTGCGAGGCCGCAACAGCGACAACCGGCTGCTCAGCGATATTTTGGGCTGGCAGCCCACCACGACGCTCCGCGAGGGTATCGGGGCGACGTACCCGTGGATCCGGGACCAGATCTCCTAATCCCGCGCTTCAGCTAGAAACAAACATTTGGTATCAGGGAGCGGCGGAGCATGAGAGCGCTCGTTACCGGAGGAGCGGGGTTCATCGGCTCCCACCTGACCCAGGCCCTTCTCGAAGATGGTGATTCGGTGGTCGCATTGGACGATTTCTCGTCCGGCAGCCAGACCAACATCGACCGCTTCAAAGACGATGAGCGTTTCAGCTGCGTGTCCGGGAGCATCCTGGACGCTCAGCTCGTGGAGCGGCTCGTCGCTCAGTCGGACACCGTGTTCCATCTGGCCGCCATGGTCGGCGTGCAGAACGTTCTGGACCATCCCATCGAGACGCTCGAAACCAACGTCCTCGGCACGCACAACGTCATCCGCAGCGCCCATGCCACGGGGAACAAGCATACGGTGATCGCCTCCTCGTCGGAAGTGTACGGGAAGAGTAAGCGCCTACCCTACACGGAAGAAGATGACCACCTGCCCGGGCCCACCAGCTCAAGCCGGTGGGGGTACGCGTGCTCTAAGGCCATGGATGAGTTTCTTGCAATGGGCTATAGCCAGCAACGCAACCTTCCGGTGGTCATGCTACGGCTCTTCAATACCGTTGGGCCCCGCCAGAGCGGCCGCTACGGCATGGTGATGCCCCGGTTCGTTTCGCAAGCCCTCCACGATGAGCCCATCACCGTCTACGGCGACGGCTCCCAGACGCGATGCTTCACCTCTGTGTTCGACGTGGTGCACGCTATGATTGAGATTACTCGCTCTCCCGCTGCGCAGGGGCAAGTGTTCAATCTGGGCAGCGATCACGAGATCAGCGTCCTAGGGCTGGCTGAGCTGGTCAAGCGGACGCTCGGGAGCTCATCGGAGATCGTGCACGTCCCTCACGAGCAGGTGTATGGACCGCAGTTCGAAGAGCCGGCGAGGCGTGTTCCAGACATCTCCAAGATCCAGCACTACATCGAATACCATCCCAACACCGACCTGGTGGCGATCATCCGGCAGGTAGCAACCGCGATGGGGTCGCCCAAGCGGACCTCCTAGAGGCGCCGAATGGTTGTTGGCCACTCGAGACGTATCGCCACGGAGGGCACGTGACCCTGCAAGCACCAGTGACACTCAAGGACAAGATCGCCGATCGCAGCGCACACGTCTGCATCATCGGACTTGGCTATGTGGGCCTGACGACCATGGTCGCGGCCGCGCAGGCTGGTTTCCGTGTTACCGGGATCGACCTCGATCAGGACCGAGTCGACCAGCTAAATCGAGGCGGAAGTTATATCGATGACGTCGACCAAGTCACCCTCGAAGCGCTGCTCCGCGATGGGCTGATCACAGCCAGCACCGACCCACGGTCGGCACGGGATACCGACGTGGTCATCATCTGCGTACCCACCCCACTGAACAAGAACAAGGAGCCCTTACTCGATCCGATCCGAGACTCCGCAACGGATCTGGCAGGGCAACCCAACTCCTTGGGCAAGCGGCTCGTAATCCTTCAAAGCACCACCTACCCCGGTACTACCGAGGAATTAGTCCTACCCATCCTTTCAAAAGATGGACTCCGTGTGGGGGAGGATTTTTTCCTTGCGTTCTCGCCAGAACGGATCGATCCGGGCAACTCGAAGCATAGCGTGCGCGACATTCCAAAAGTGGTCGGCGGAGTCACCGCGGCATGCACCGATATGGCCTCGTTCTTCCTGGCCGAAGTCGCCGACGAAGTCAGATCTGTCAGCTCGCCCCGCGTGGGAGAGATGACCAAGCTCTTGGAGAACATCTTCAGGAGCGTGAACATCGCGCTGGTCAACGAGCTCATGATGCTCTGCGAGCGGCTCGGGATCGACATCTGGGAAGTAATCGATTCGGCGTCAACGAAGCCCTTCGGCTTCATGCCTTTCTACCCCGGCGCCGGCGTCGGGGGACACTGCATCCCAGTGGATCCTTTCTATCTGGCGTGGAAAGCCCGCGAGAGTGACTTCTATGTGAACTTCATCCAGCTGGCGGCCCAAGTCAACGACAACATGCCGTACTACATCGAATCGCGAATCGCGGACATCTTGGCAGAACGAGGCCTGCTGTTGAACCGAAGCGAGGTGTTGCTGCTCGGCGTGACGTTTAAACGAGACGTACAAGATACCAGGAACTCGCCTGCCATCGCGCTCGCCCAGCTGCTCTTGAGGCGCGGTACCCGAGTCTCGTTCAACGACCCCTTCGTGACGCGCCTCAGCATCGGCGGGGATATGTTCGAAAGAACCGAGGCGAGCCCCGAGACGCTACGTGCACACGATGCCACGGTGCTATTGGTGCCTCACTCGTCTTACGATGTGGTACAGATCGTGAAGCACTCACCTCTGGTGATTGACGTTGGGAACGCCACGGGCTACTTGGGGGAGCTGCCAAACGTGATTCGGATCGGGGCACCTCATCGGGAGCAGGTCCGCGAGGAGTGAGGCCGCCTGCAAGCTACTACCGGCGAATCATCTTCGCCAGCAAGCGGCGGGCGCGTCCACGCTTCTTGGAACGGTCTGAGCCATTCCTGTCTCCCGAATCTGTGTAGTAGTAGTAGTAGCCGTAGTTGCTCGCGGCCTTCTTCGGCATCTTGTTCAACACGGCGCCGACAATCTTAGGGTTGGCCTGGTCAAGCATCTCCGAGGCGTGCCGCACTGCGTCGGCCCGCGTATGGCCCCCTGCTACTATCAGCAAGACGCAGTCGACCAAAGCAGACAGCATTAGCGCATCCGTCGCCACGAGTAGAGGAGGACTGTCGAAGATCACTACCTCTGTGGAACTAACCAATCGGGCGACCGTCTCCCTTGCACGGGCGCTCCGAAGGACGGTTGTGGAGTCCGGTGGCAACGGACCGCTGCAGATGACGGAAAGTCCAGGGATGTCGGTTGGCTTCGCAACGTCCCCGATTTCCCGTTCCCCCAGTAGGAGATTCGTGAAACCAACGAGCGGGTCCACATCAAACACGTGATGGATCCGCGGCTTCCAAAGGTCAGAATCCACGAGCGTAACGGTTTTCCCATCCAGCGCCATGGAGACCGCCAGATTGGCGGCCGTTGTGGTCTTCCCCTCACCAGGCACAGCACTGGTGACGAGTGCGCTGCGGTAGCCGCCCGCGCCAATCGCCGCGAAGTCCATGTTCGTTTGGAGGAACCGATACGCCTCGTGGATTGTGCTCGGACCATATGCACTCCGGCCACCGCCCAGTCGCTCACTACTGCCCAATCGCTCATCACTGTCAGATTGCATCAAGGTACCCAGCGTCGAAAACCCTGTCAGCTTCTTCATCTGCGCCGCTGATTTGATCGTGTTGTCCAAGTACTCACGGGCAACAATGACCAGAGCCGCCAAGGCCAGACCCAACAGCATGCCCAGCACCATGTTTCGTCGCGTCCCCTTAGAGGAGGGTAAGCGGGCGGGCAGTGCTGGCTCGATGATTCTCAGCGAGCTGAGGACGGCTACTTGGGTCGACGTGAGGCTCGCATCCTCGGCGTCGGTGATGCCGATCTGCAGCAGCGAGACCCGCAACTGGGCGATCAAGCCGAGCTCTCCCTCAACGAAATCGTCGATGAACGTCTGGGCTGTGGTGTTCGCGAGCAACGCGGCCGCGCCTGGATCGCCGTCTCGCGCGCTCACCTCCAGCACGTTGCGTCGAGCCGTAACAGAGATCTTCGATCCCAACCTATCCAAGTCGCCATGCCACCCTATCTCGCCCGCAACCTCCTCCAGGATCGGCCGGGCCATGATCAGGGTTTCGAGGCTCTGCGCCAGTCCTTGGCTGCTTGCGAGGTCGTTGGCCGTGGGGAGTGCAGGGTTCTGGCCGCTCCGGACCAGCATCTTGGCGGTCGAGAGGTAGGACGGAGCCTTTGTTTGGCTCAGCCCGTAGCCTGCCGCGATCCCAACAGAGGCCAAGATCATCAGCAGCCACCACCATCTGACGAAAAGGCTCCAATACGCCTTGACGTCCAGTTCCTCCTGCAGATCCACTCGTCGCTCCTCTTCAATCCGCTGTCGGTTTCGGGCAACCCGTTAGCCCGCGAGGCATTATAGGTCATCTTGGCCGCTTCCCTAGCCCGCGCGTCTGTGCAACGCATGAGCAGGACCCGTCAACGCTGGATGCGGCCCGCTCCCTCCGTCTGCAGCGCGTGCCACACGGCCGCTTCCGGGAAGGCGGCCATGTCGCCTCGAACGGAGTGCTTGAGGGCCCCAAGGCTGACCGCGAAGTCCACCACCTGCTGAGCCGCCTCGGGAAACGAGAGTAGCCCGTGCAACACCCCCGCAGCGAACGCGTCACCCGCTCCGACACGGTCCGCAATGCTGTCGAGTCGGAACGTGGGGCCTTGAAACGTATCCATGCCGCTGGTTGTGCGCATGAACAGGAGTCCGCTCCATCCATTGTCGGTTGCGCTGTGTGACTGCCGCAGGCTCACCGCCACCGTGCGTACGCGGGCGAATCGGCTGAACACCTCTTCAGCGACGCCCCTATACCTCTCCGCTGGATTGGACGACTCGCCAGGGGTGATTCCAAGACTGTCACCGAAGTCCGACTCGTTCCCGAGGAGCACGTCGCAGCGCTCGCAATAGGCGCTCATGACCTCCCGGACGTGAGCGGTCCGGCCATCCTCGACATTCCGCCAGAGCGTGCTTCGGTAATTAAGGTCCATGGACACGCTGACGTGAGTCCCCACGGCGTTGAGCCCCCGCTTTTGCAGGTCAGCGGCTGTTTCGGAAACGGCCGGCGTGATGCCGGAGACGTGGAGCCACGAGACATCGGCAAGCGCTCCACGCCAATCCAGCTCCGCCGCCGCCCAGGTCGCGAATGAAGAGCCAGCCCGATCGTAGAGGACGGTGCTCGCTCGAGTTCCAAGCCCTGTCTCCGTCCAATAGCTCCCGATGCGCTCGCCTCCGCGCGCGACCCGGTTGACGTCCACCCCGTACGATCGCAGGTGCGCCACCACGAGATCGCCCAGTTCGTCCGCGGGCAGCCGCGTGATGTGGTATGCGTGGTGCCCCAACGCGGCTAGCGCGATGGCGACGTTCGACTCGCTGCCGCCCGGCTCCACACGATACTGCCGAGCGTGAACAACACGCTCGGCAGTATCCCATGGCGAGATGCGAAGCATGGTCTCACCGAATGTCGCGATGGTCGCCATCTTGCTCAGTTTCCCTCTGCAATCATTCCAGAGTCGATCGGACTCACCGTAGTGCAAATGCTCGGAAAAATCGATGTGTGTGGGCTACGCTGGTGACCACTTGGGAGTGCACGGGCGAGGGCGTGGTACCCTCTTGCGGTTCCCTGAGCGTCTATCAGTTCAGGAGGTGGTGGAACGATGAACGTATGTGTGGTCGGTGGCGCGGGATACGTCGGTCTCGTGACCGGTGTGGGTCTTGCGCAAATCGGACACCGAGTCGTTGGGGTCGACATCGACGACGAGCGCGTGAGCGCCCTCAACGCCGGTCGATCACCGATCCTCGAGGACGGGATCGACCTCCTGCTGGAGCGAAACCTAACGAACGGGCGCATCCGGTTCACCACCGATTTCGATGAGGCGGTCACGCAGTGCGAGTTCGTCTTCGTCGCCGTGGGCACGCCCTCCCAGAGCGACGGCCAGGCAGATCTGTCGCAGGTCATCCAAGTAGCGGAGAGCCTGCAGAATCATCTGGCCGCCTACAAGATCGTGGTGCTGAAGAGCACGGTGCCCGTGGGCACGGTGGAGCTCGTTCGTGACATCCTCGGCGAAGGCAAGGAAGAGGGACGCGATTTCGACATCGTATCCAACCCGGAGTTCCTGCGCGAGGGGACGGGTGTTCGCGACTTCTTCGAGCCCGACCGGATCGTTATTGGCACAAGCTCGGCATCAGCGCTGAAAGCGACCCGGGAGCTATACGCCCCGTTGATCGATGGGGACAACACCGTGGACCATGCGCCCATACCCGTAATCGAAACCGACGTGGCTTCTGCGCAGATGATCAAGTACGCGTCCAACACGTTCCTGGCGACCCGCATCTCGTTCATCAACGAGGTCGCTGGCCTGTGCGAGCGTGTGGGCGCAGACGTCCGCGAGGTCTCTCGCGGCATGGGTTACGACCCCCGCATCGGCCACGCCTACCTCCAGGCCGGCCTCGGATTCGGCGGCCCGTGCCTTGACAAGGATCTGCGGGCGCTGATCAAGATTGCCGAGACCTCCGGCTTCGAGCCGGGATTGCTGCGATCCGTGCTCGATCGCAACGAGCTGCAGATCGATGACGTGGTACGGAAGGTCAAGTTCATGATTGGCCATCTCTTGTATCACCGAACCATCGCCGTGTTCGGTCTCGCGTTCAAAGCCGGCACGAACGACCTGCGCAACTCGATGGCGGTCAAGGTGGTGACGCAACTGCGTGGCGAGGGAGCCACGGTCAAAGCGCACGACCCGGTGGACTTCTCTGAAGCAGAGCAAGCGGGGATCCATAGCTGCTACGTGGCCGACCCATACGAAGCTGTGCGCGGAGCCGATGCGCTGATGATCTTGACGGATTGGCCGGAGTTCTCGGCGCTCGATTATGGGCGGATCCGCGATCTCATGGCGTCGCCCGCGATCGTCGATGCGCGAAACATGCTAGACGCGACGGAGATGGCAGCTCTAGGGTTCAGCTACAACGGGATCGGCAGAGGCGTCGACCCGCTGAGCCATGCGGGCCGTCCCTAAACGCGTTCAGCGCTACGCAGGGCCAAGCTCGATATCGCGCGCCCAAGCACGGTTCTCGACGTACCACGCAACACTGCGACGAATGCCCTCCTCGAATGGGACTCCCGGCCGCCAGCCAAGCAGCCGCTCAGCCTTGGAGATGTCGGCCCACGTCGCGAAGGGATCGGCAGCGTGCGCTTCCCGCCCGCTGATACGGGCGCGCTTGCCGAGAAAGCCCTCGACGTGGGTGATCAGCGTGGCCACGGACTCCGGCTGGTCCGATCCCAGGTTGATGATCTCGAAACCCACCTTCTTAAGACTCAGGACAGCACCCCTTGCGATGTCATCGATGTAGGTGAAATCCCTGGTTTGGCTGCCGTCCCCGTACAGGACCAGTTCCTCCTCTTCGCTGATCCACCGGATGAACCGGAAAAGGCCCATGTCGGGCCTGGCCGCAGGCCCGTACACAGTGAAGAATCGCAATACCGACACGTCGAGGCCGTGCAGGAAGTGGTAACTGTGGCAAAGGAGCTCAGCCGCCTTCTTCGACGCTCCGTACGGTGAGCGAGGTCGGTCGGTCTTGTCCTCCTCGGTGAAGGGGACGGGGTTCTCTGAGCCGTACACGCTGGATGTCGAGGCCAGCACGAATTTCTCTGTGCCGTGCGCGCGGCACAGCTCCAGAAGGTTGAGCGTCCCGACGACGTTAGTCTCGAAGTACACGTAGGGGTCTTCGACGCTATAGCGGACACCGGCTCGTGCCGCCAGGTTGATCACCGCTGCGATCGAGTGCTCCGCGAACAACCACCCCAGCATTTCCCGATCGGTGATGTCCACCGGGCGGAAGATGAGCTTCGGATGCCCCTGGAGCCGCGCGAGCCGCCACTCTTTGAGCCGCGGGTCGTAGGCATCGTTAATCGTATCGATACCGAGGACATCTTCTCCCTGCTCGAGCAGCAGCTCCGTGATCCTCGAGCCGATGAAGCCGGCGCAGCCGGTGACCAATATCATGGGGGCTTAAGCTCTGAGCCGCTGCAACACCAGCTCGACGTCGCCGGGCGTGTCTACTGCCACGGTATCGTCCTCGACCATCACCATGCGGACGGTGATCCCGTGCTCGATGAAGCGGAGCACCTCTATGCCCTCGGCGCGCTCGGATGGGCCGCTACTCAGCTCCGTGAATCGGCGCAGTGCCTCGGGCGTGAACGTGTACACGCACACCTGCTTGTAGTAGTCGTAGTCCCGGTTGTCCTTCGGGTAGGGGATCGGCAGCCGCGAGAGGTAGACCGCATCTCCCCTGCCGTTCACCACCACCTTCGGAACGGTGTTGTCCGAAAGATCCGACATCCGGCGCACCGGAGTCATCAGATTGGTGACTTCAAACGCTCGCGCCTCGTCCTCTAAGAAGGGCGCCGTCGCCGCGCTGATCGAGTTGGGGTCGATCAGCGGCTCGTCACCCTGGATATTCACGTAGAGATCGGCTGCTTCCCGCTCGGCGACTTCCGCGACGCGGTCCGTCCCCGTGCGATGATCGTCGCGGGTCATGATCACCGGGATATCGAGCGCACTGCACGCCGCTTCTATGCGAGCGTCGTCGGTCGCGACCACGACGCGATCGAGCTCTGGAGCCTGCACCGCCCTGTCATACACCCGCGCAATCATGGGGCGCCCGTCTATGTCAACAAGAGGCTTCCCAGGGAACCGCGACGAGCGATAGCGGGCGGGAATGACGCCGAGGATACGCATCAGCCCCGGGCCGGCTGCGAGCGCTCGAGGTAGTTGCGGATGCCCGTGTAGAAGGCTGCGTAGCCGGTCGGTGTGAGGATGTGCAGCCCCTCCCCGCCGTGTCGCTCGGCGTAGTCGTTGATCTGCGTGAGGTATTGGTAGCACACACGGTGCTTCTCGAGCTGAACCTCGGCCACCTCGGTCTCGTCCGTCTCATCGTAAAAGTGGAACGCTCCCGAGGTGTGGAGCCCGAGGTAGCCATCCATTCCGGCGACGAACACGCGGCGGGCGCCCATGACGAGCGCAACGCCGCATAGTAGCACGGAGACCGTCCGACAACTCGACGAGATCACTCCGTCCTCAATATCGAAGGTGCCCAATCCGTTAGCAAATGAGAGCCAATCAAACTCCCGCTGCGTATGCTCCCTGACGAAGCTCTCTTCGAAATTCGAGCCGATCAGCAGTCGGGAATCCGGGTGTACCTGATCGGCATAGTCCATGAATCGGCGCTTGTTGTCGAAGGCGTGGTAGTGAGGGACGAACAGGTCGCCCAGATAGTTGGCTCCCATCACGACAGGGTCGTAGGCACGGATGAACTCAGCCACCTGATCAGCATGGGTACTCAAGCTAGGCCCGTTGGCGAGCACCAAGAAATCTCGGCCCTCATAAGCGCCCTGGTACACCGGCGGCGGGCCAGTGTACTTCCCGGGGGTGCCAGTCTCTCCGTCGGGGGTGCTGGTCGGCCCGGCCACGAAGCCATCCTCTGCGAAATCGTCGATCAGCTTAGGCTGGAAGCCGACCGGCTCCGCTTGCTTGACGAGCTGCAGCGCCTTCCAGACGTCCTCCATGGTGTATTCACGAGGATCCATCAGACGGTCTGCGTAGTTCGGATGCACATTGAACAGGCCCGAAAGCATGTACGGAAGCCGATAGCCCCACGGCGTCTCTTTCTGCTGGTCGATGAAGTAGCGATCGACCACGTTCAGCAGAGGCAGGACGTTGTACCGCTCGGGCTCCAGCGTCTGCAGATACGCGATGAGTGTCTCGATGGGCAGATTCCCCGCTCCGCGGCCGATGCCGAACAGCGACCCGTCGACGATGTCGACCCCGCAGCGCATGGCTTCCAGGGTGTTCGCGAAGGCCATCTGCAGGTTGTTGTGGGGGTGGAATCCCACCTTGAAGTCGCCAACCTCCCGAAGGGCCTCGATGAGCGACCCGACCTGATCCGGGAAGATCGAGCCGTACGTGTCGCCGATGTAGACGAAGTCTAGCGGTACCTCCGCCAGGATCGTCTTGAGCTCCTCCCGTTGGCTGGCAGAGTAGGTGGCGATCCCCATGAGGTTCAGGCTGACTTCGTACCCACGCAGCTTGATGGCGGTGGCCTGCTCCGCGGCCTTCTGCACGCTATCTGAGTGCACCGCGATGCGGATCATGTCGACCGCGCTCTCAGCCTTGGGCGGTATGTCCTCTGGGCGGAACTTGCCGTAGTCCACCATGAGCGCGATCCGGCTGCCGAGCACACCGTTCGTGGCGCGTTGCACATCCTCCTCGGACGAGAACCGCCATGCGCCGAACCGCTCTGGGTCAAAGAACTCCGGCGTCCCGTGGAATCCAATCTCGATGTAGTCGATCCCAGCGTTGGAATCAGCCTTGTACACGTCTCGCACCACGTGCTCTGCGAAACGCCAATCGTTCATATAGCCGCCGTCGCGGAACGTGCAATCGAGGATGAGGGGTATCTTCATTCGCGACTCCTGTGCTATCGCGCACAAGCCTGAAGCTAGGTATTCCTGCTCAGCACGAGCTGTTGCCCAAGTGGCATACATCATACCCCAAACATCCCTGGAATCCGCCTGGAGGAGGCCTCGCAGCCGAAGAAAAAAGAGGTCAGCCCTCGAGGAACTCGCGGTACCTGAGCACACGAGATCCGAATCGCTCGGCCAGTCCGCGGCGAAAGCCGTCACCGATCTCTCGTTGTCGACCAGCGAGCGGGTCAGCCACGATCCGATGAACTCCGTAGCCCATGTCGCGAGTACCCGATTTACTTCTAAAGAGCTCGCCCTTCTGACTTCCAGCGCGGACCCAGCGGGCCCGTGAATACTCAGCTGGAGGGGGGCTCCCCGTATCCCGTCGAACGCGGTGCGCAGCCACTGCCGTCCGACCTAGCCAGCGATTCGGCTATGATTCCCACGCATAGCCCCACTGGCGACGCCCACTGGCCACGTAGGAGAGCCTCCATGTCCGAGCAGGTTGCGGAGATCCGCCAGTACCGTGGAAAGAGAGCGATCGACATGGTGCTCGTCACGCTTGCGACGCTGCTGACGCTACCGCTCTGGGTTCCGGTGGCCATCGCAATCTGGATGACCGACCGCGGGCCATTGTTCTTCCGCCAGATGCGCTCCGGTCTGCACGGCGAGGCGTTCGAGGTCGTCAAGTTCCGGACGATGATCGTGGCGCGCCCCGGAGATGCCGCGGGCTGGACCGTCGCCAACGACCCGCGGGTCACGAAGGTGGGCAAGTTCCTACGGCGAACCGCGATCGACGAGCTTCCCGAGCTCCTCAGCATCTGGCGGGGCGATATGAGCTTCGTTGGACCGAGGGCGCTTCCGGTCGACGAGCAACGCTATCTGGAAGGCCAGATACCCGACTTCGCCAGACGGCTCGACGTGCGGCCTGGGCTCACGGGCCTCGCGCAGGTCTACGACCTGACCGATGCCCCACGGACGAAGTTGAGGTATGACCTCGAATACACAACGAAGATTAGCCTGGCGCTGGATATCAAGATCGTTGCCCTCTCGGTGATCAACACGTTCGCCGCTAGATGGGACAGGCGGACCGGCAAGGAGAAGGAGCTGGGCCCCTAAGCACCGCAAACACGCCCACCGGCGCCTCTGTTATCCTCCCTGCCCAGGCTGGAGGGATCGCATAGAGGCCTAGTGCGCCCGCCTGCTAAGCGGGTTGGGGGTGATGAGCTCCCTCGCGGGTTCGAATCCCGCTCCCTCCGCCAGCTTTCACCCCAGATCACCCATTCCAACATGTTGTTGAGTTAACCCGATGCGCTACTACGTCTGGACCGTCGGATGCCAGATGAACAAGGCCGACTCCGAGCGTATGGGCTCCGGCCTGGAGCAGCTCGGCTTGGAGTGGACGTCCAACCCCAAGCAGGCCGATGTCGTCGTGCTGAACAGCTGTGTCGTGCGCCAGGGTGCCGAGGACCGCGTCGTCGGCATGATCACGAGCCTCAAGCCGTGGAAGCAGGCCCACCCAGACCGCACATTGGCGCTCATGGGCTGCATGGTGGGCCCGAAGCAGGACGAGCTCCGAAAGCGCTACCCCTACGTCGATATGTTCATGCAGCCGCAGCAGTTCGAGCCGCTGATTCGCCTCGTGGGCGACAAGGCGGGCGTGGACCCGGACGGCTGCGCGCAGATCGCCCAGCCCGCGTCGCTGGTGCCAGGGCACCCCGGCGTGTCAGCCCACGTGCCGATCATCCACGGTTGCGACAAGTTCTGCACTTTCTGCATCATTCCGTACCGCCGCGGCCGCGAGGTTTCCCGCGCCCTCGACGAGCTCGTCCACGAGTGCACGACGCTGGCGGAGCGGGGTGTTCGCGAAGTGACACTCCTCGGGCAGAACGTCGATTCGTACGGGCACGACCTGCCTGGCGCGCCGGACCTGGCCGACCTGCTGCGCGCGGTGCACGATGGGGTTCCCGCGCTCGACCGCATCCGCTTCCTCACCTCGCACCCGAACGACATGAGCCAGCGCATCATCGATGCGATCGCTGGATTGCCGCGGGTCATGGAGTCGGTCAACCTGCCGTTCCAGGCGGGCAACGATGAGGTGCTCTCGGCGATGAAGCGCGGCTACACCAACGCTGAGTACCGCGAATTGGTCGCCCGCATCCGCGCGACGATCCCTGGCGTGGCGATGGTCACCGACCTGATCGTCGGCTTCCCCGGCGAGACCGAAGTGCAGTTCGAGGATTCGCTGCGCATGGTGGAGGACATCCGGTTCGACAAGCTGCACGCCGCCATCTACTCCACGCGGCCCAACACGTTCGCGCAGCGCAAGCTCGAGGACGACGTGCCCCAAGAGGAGAAGAAGCGCCGGTTCGCCGCGATCGAAGCGGCGCAGGAGCACATCCTTTCCGCGATCAACACGTCCTACTTCGGGAGCATGCAGCAGGTGCTGGTGGACGGCCGCTCCCGCGGGCGCTGGCAGGGGCGCACACGAACCGACAAGCTGGTGTTCTTCGACCCGCCTGACAATCTCGAAACGGACCTGCTGGGGAGCCTCGTTGATGTACGCATCACCAAGACGACGCCATGGTCGCTCCAAGGGACGCTTCTGGGCGCCTCTGCGGCGGCGAGGAAGTAGGCAGCCGATCGTTCGTGCTTTTTTTCACGAAACCGGCTTCCCCCGCGTTTAGAATCCGTCTCATGTTGCACCACTGGCACGGCACGATTGACCTAATCCAGAAGGCGCTCGCCGAAGACGAGGTTGCCATCGATCACACCAGCGTCCTGCTGCCGGACGACCTCACCAGCGAAGCGCTGATGATGCCGAAGGCGAGCGGCATGCTTGCGGGCGTGGACGTTGCCCTTGAAGTTTTCCGGCAGACCGACCCTTCGCTGGAGACTGAAACTCTCGTGGCTGACGGCTCGAACGTGGAGCGCGGCATGTACGTCGCGGCAATCCGCGGCCGCATGAGCAGCATCCTGCGCGCCGAGCGCACGGCCCTCAATTTCGTCCAGCGCATGAGCGGCATCGCCACGGCAACCAACGAGCTGGTGAACGCGATCGCCGACCTGCCGGCGGTGATACTTGATACGCGCAAGACGGTCCCTGGTTGGCGGTTGCTGGACAAGTACTCCGTACGCATGGGCGGCGGACACAATCATCGCATGAGCACGGGTGACGGTATCCTGATTAAGGACAACCACGTTGCCGCCATGGCAACACGGGGCGAGACCCTGACCGATCTGGTGCGGCGTGCCCGCGCCGATGCCCTCCACACAATCCGCGTGGAGGTGGAGTGCGATACGCTGGAGCAGGTGCAGGAGGCACTCGACGCAGGCGCCGAGCTGATCCTGCTCGACAACATGACCAACGAACAGATGGCGCAGGGCGTTGAGATGTGCAAGGCCCGTGCACTCACTGAGGCCTCCGGCGGCATTACGCTTGAAACGGTACGTGGCATCGCTGAGACGGGCGTGGACCTGATCTCTTCCGGCGCGCTGACCCACTCGGTCAAGGCTCTCGACATAAGCCTGGAGGTCCGCCCGGACCACGCCTTGTGAAGCTTGCCGTTCCTCGCTTGGCGATCGCTCCCGCGATCGTCCTCACGGTGCTCGCGGCGGGCTGCTCATCCGGCGGCACGCCCACCTCGGACCCGACTCCCGAGCCCATGGCCACACCGACGTCCGCTCCTGCGGAGACGAGCGATTCCGGCAATAACCAGCGCGTCGTGTATGTCTCGCCGGAGTTCTTCGTCTTCACCATCAACCGCGACGGCACCGAGCGAAGAAGGGTTGCCGGCGAAGGAGATGCAGCAATCTCCGGCGGCGTGCAGGCGCGGCCCATCGTCTCGCCGGGCACGCAAAGATTCCCCACCGTCTACACGTGGCCGACTTGGTCGCCAGATGGCTCGCGGGTCGCGCTCTCGCGCTCTCCCGGCACGGAGGAGCAGAGCGTGGCCTCGCTCATCCTGTTAAACCAGGGCGACCCGGCGGAGATCACTCTGCACACGACACAGCGCGGTTTCGTGGAGCTGGTCGCTGAAGGTGCATTCCACTACACGCAATGGTCCCCCGACAGCGAGCATCTGAGCGTGGTCGCGCCCCAGAAAGGGGGGGACCGGTTAGCGCTCTTCGACGTAGCGTTGGATGGTGGCGAACCGTTCGAGGTGTCGGCCGACGCCCCGCTCTACCACGTCTGGTCGCCTGACGGCACACGCATCTTGATACACCGGCGCGAGTCCTTGCTATTGCACGACGTGCGCACCCGCGAGACGGTCGACCTCGATAGGCCGTCGGCGCGGTATCGCGTGCCCGCGTTCAGCCCCGACGGTGAGGAGATCGCATTCGTGGCGAGCGGCGATGGGAGCGAGCATCTATTGGCCAGGAACCTTGCCTCTAAGCAGGAACGGTCGCTGTGGACCGTGCGCACCCACGCGTCATTCGCGTGGTCGCCCGTGGACGCCGACCTGATGGCAGCAGCCCAACGCATCACAACCGGCACGTTCCGCCACGATGGCATCGAGCTCATCGACACGCGCACCGGCAAGACCCGGTCTCTGTTCAACGGGGCGGTGACCGCTTTCTACTGGTCTCCCGACGGAACCAAGATAGCCGTACTCGTGGATGGCCCTCGGCGCAACTCATTCGCCTGGATCGTCATCGAAGTCGATAGCGGCGACGTTACTAACCTGACTCCCTTCACCTCCTCGGCGCGGTATCTCACAAACCTGGAGTTCTTTGATCAGTTCGCTCCTTCGCATTCGCCCTGGTCGGCCGACTCCAGCGCACTGGTCATGGCAGGTGGGATAACTCCACGTCCCGCGGGACTGAGCCGCATCTGGGTGCTCGATGCAAGCGGCGAAACCGAGCCCCAGGCGATCGCAGAAGGGCGCCTTGCGTTCTGGGGCCCGCCGGGCGATTGGCAGTAGGGTGCACAGATCCACTCCACCGTCGGAGGCAAAATGAGCTCGCACCTAGTCCTCGCGGCAGCACCACTGGTCGCACTAAGCCTCGCACTACTGATCTTCTCAGCCATGGACCTTGCACGCCGGCCCGCCTCGGGGGTCGTAGGCAGCAACAAGTTCGTCTGGGCGGCGGTGCTTTTGTTTGTCACGATCGGGCCCGTCGCGTACCTGTTCTTGGGCCGACAGGAGCCACCGGTCGACGAGAGCTAGATGTCGGCGGGCCGACCCACCGAGTTCGGGGGTCTACTCGCGGACATGAGCGGGGCGAAGGCACGGCAGAGGCTCAGCCAGGTGCTGGAGCACGTGGGCCTCACGTCAGTGGCGCATCGGAAAGTGGCCCGCGGCATGCGCCAGCGTCTAGGACTCGCGCAGGCCATCGTCATCGCCCACAGCGTGGCCGTGGTCGGCTGGCGGAAGATCGCATCTGCCGACGTCTACGCGTGCGGTAGCTCGCCGTTGAGCCGCGGCGAAGCGCCCCGTATACTCGCGCCCGTCGGATCCTGCCCGTTTGATCCTGTATGACAGCGAACCCCAAGGAGGCCTCGTGGCGCGACAAACTCCACCCGATCTAACCGATGAATCGTTCACCGTGTGGGCAGCCCAGATCGGTATCCAGGCTGGCGCCGCGCACATGAGCACGTTGCACAGTGAGGTGCACGCGTTGCTTCGGCGGCTCGCCCCCGTGGAGGATATCGACACGTCGTCCGTCAGCATGGAGGACGCAGTGTCCACCGGCGAAGGCAGCGAAGCATGAGCGAGCTCGCAGATCAGAGCGTCGCCGAGCTCGCCGGACGCATCGAGAGCCATGAGGTTTCGCCTGTTGAAGTAGCCGACGCATTCATCGCTCGGGCCGACGCTCTGGAGCCCAACGTGGGCGCATTCGTGACCCGCATGCAAGATGAAGCTCTCACTTCCGCCAAAGCCGCTGAAGCGGAGATCGCTTCAGGCACGTACCGCGGCCCGTTGCACGGTATCCCCATCGGCGTGAAGGACATCTACTGGACCAAGGGCGTTCGCACCACATCCGGCTCGGCGGTCTACGCCGATTTCGTGCCGGACCGCGACTCGGCGGCGGTTGCGCGGTTGCGCGTGGCGGGCGCGTACCCCATAGGCAAGACGGGCACCTGCGAGTTCGCGTTCGACCCAACGGGCCGCAACGCCCACTACGGCATGCCCAACAACCCATGGAAACTGGACCGGATGCCCGGCGGCTCCAGCGCGGGCTCTGGTGCGGCCGTGGCGGCGGGCTTCGCGCCCCTCGCACTCGGGACCGACACTGGTGGCTCGATCCGCATCCCATCTGCGCTGTGCGGGCTCACCGGGATGAAACCGACGTTCGGCTTGACGAGCCGCTTCGGTGTCACCCCGCTCTCACGAACGCTGGACACGGTCGGGCCGATGGCCCACAGCGCCGAGGACGCCGCCATCGCGCTGAACGTGCTCGCGGGCCACGATGCCGAGGATCCCGCGTCAGCTCAATCCGCGCGGGTCGACTACACCGAAGGCATCCGTGGGGGGGTTCGCGGTATACGGATCGCCGTGCCGAAGGAATACGTTTGGGATTTCATGGACCCCCAGGTCGAGGCGGCGTTCCGCAAGGCGATGGCCGTGTTCGAAGAGCTCGGCGCTTCGATCGACGAGATCTCGCTTCCCGAGCTCGAATGGGTTCCGCCGATCGCCATCGGAATCACGTCGGCGGAGGCTGCGTCTTTGTACGGCGCTCTCGCTCGCGAGCAGGGCGGCCGCCTGGATCAAGCGATCCGGCGCCGCATCGAGAGCGGTATGTTCATCTCCGCTGAGACGTACCTCCAGAGCCTACGCGCAAGGGTGCTGTTCACGCGGCGCATGGGCGAGGCGATGCGCGGCTTCGACCTGATTGCCACGCCAACGGTGGCAACACCCGCGCCGGTGCAGGATGCCGAGATGATGGAGATCGGCGGCACGCGGACCAACGTGCGGGAGGCGCTGCTCCGAACGACGCGCATCTTCAACATCAGCAGACAACCTGCGGTGGCTGTCCCGTGTGGGTTCTCGGACGACGGCCTGCCGCTCAGCCTGCAGATTGCCGCACCGGCCTTCGAGGACGCCCGTGTCCTGCGGGCCGCACACGCCTACCAGGAGACAACCGACTGGCACCAGCGCCGCGCAGGATGACACCATGCACTCGCTCGCTGCTGCTCAGTGACAGCAGAGGTGCAACCCAATCCGGCCCCGCCTGGTGGCTTCTATCTGGGGCCGTAGCGAAGCGCAGGCGCCCAGTCAAACAACCCGAAGCGGCGAGAGCTGCGACGCTCTAGTCCGGAACCGTAGCGAAGCGCAGGCACACAGCCAAACAAGGGGGCCCAAATGCCAGACCTGGACAGCGTTATGGCCAACGTGGTCGAGGCCAACAAAATCGTCGCCGAGATCGGGCTCGCCGATGGACCGACAATCGAGCGAGGCCATGTGAGCTTTCGCATACCCGACGAGCCCGACAAGTTCCTCATCAAGGGGCTCGGCCCCGCGCTCTCCTTGCTCAAGACCGACGACCTCGTCATCTGCAACATGGACGGCTTTAAAATCTCCGGCCGCCCTGAGATGAACCTGCCGAACGAGGTAAAGATGCACGCTTGCATCATGCGCGACCACCCCGAGGTGAACTCGGTGGTACACGTGCACCCGCGGTTCACCGTGCTCATGAGCGTGCTTCAGGCCAACATCGTGCCAATGTGCATCGAGGGCATGCAGATGTTCAACGGGCCGCTCCCCGTGTTCCCCCACCCTCGTCTCATCCTCGGCGACGAGGATGGCACCGAGGTCGCCCGGCTGATCGGCGACCGAGAGGCCGTCCTGCTGCAGGGGCACGGTGCCGCGACCGTGGGCGCAGACATGGAAGATTCGGTCATGGCCATGCTCAACCTGGAGGAGCAGGCCAAGATGAACTGGTACGCCTACTGTGCCGCCGGCCCAGACCACGCGTCCATCTCGCGGGAGCAGGCGATGGACTTCGGCGCGAACATGCGTACCTTGGGAGACCAGCCTCACCTGAAGCCGGAGGTGGCACCCACCTCACGCAAGCCGTCCGGCGTATGGAGGCACTACAGCAAGCTGGTATCGGCACCCGACTACCCACCCGCCTAATCCGGGTGCACTCCTAGACCCACTCTCGGCTGCTGGGTGACAATATGGAATGGCCAACCCGACGCCCGGCGGCTCTAGCCCGGAGCCATCAAGCGCACGATCAAACAGGAGCACGCTGATGCTATCCGCCGAAGACACTGAGCTGCTGTGCCGCGTGGGCGCAGGGACGCCCATGGGCGTGCTGATGCGCCAGTATTGGCTGCCCGCCGCCTACTCGTGGGAACTCGAGCGTGATGGCCAGCCCAAGCGAGTGCGCCTGCTGGGCGAAGACCTGCTCGCGTGGCGAGACAGCAACGGCGTTGCGGCCTTCACGCAGGCGCGATGTCCCCACCGCGGCGCCGGCCTCTACTTTGGTCGCAACGAGGAATCTGGCATACGTTGCGCGTACCACGGCTGGAAGTTCGACGTGAGCGGAAGCTGCGTCGACATGCCGAACGAGCCGGCAGCGAGCAACTTCAAAACCAAGGTCAAAATCACCGCGTACAAGGGAGCCGACTTCGGTGGACTCACGTGGATTTACATGGGTCCCCGTCAGAATGACCCGCCAGGCGTGCCGCAGTTCGAGTGGGGGCTGGTGCCGGAGGAGCAGCGCAGACATTACCGCAAGGCTGTCTACGAGAACAACTGGATGCAGGCACTGGAAGGAGAGATGGACTCCACCCACATCTACTTCCTGCACGCCCGGCTCGCTAAGGACGCCCCGGCGAAGTACGGCGCGTACCACACGAGCCTATCTGCCAAGTTCCACCTGCGCGACGCCGACTTCGGCATGACCTACGCCGCTCAGCGCCTGGAGCCCGACGGGAAAACGTACTGGCGGACCACTCATTTCCTATTCCCGTCCTACGGCATGTTCCCTGGCGGCACCGACCGCGTGCCTCTGTCCATCTACGTGCCCATCGACGATGAGCATACGCTGCACATGGGGGTCGAGTGGCACCCGTCAAAGCCGGTGCCTGGCTCGCGTTACCCGTCCATGGCACTGCCCGAAGAGCCTGGCACGCTGGTGGACGGCATGGGGCCGATGAAGCCGGAGCAGCAGGGAAAGTACTTTGCCGACTGGTGGTCCGTGGCCGGGCCGGACACCGACTTCCTCATGGACCTGGAAGCCAAGAAAAAGAATTTCACGGGCATCCCCGCCGTCCGGCTTCAGGACGCGGCCGTAATCTGGAGCATGGGCCCAATCATGGATCGCACCGCCGAACACCTCGGCACCAGCGACGCAGCCATCATCCGCGTCCGGCGCAAGCTAATCGCCGCGGCGAAAGCGCTGCGCGACCACGGTACGGTGCCACCTGGCGTCGATGACCCCACGCTCTACACCGTGCGTAGCTGCAACGTGTCCCTTCCGGCAGGCAGCGACTGGGAAGAGGCGCTCGGCGATTGGTTGCGTGCTCGCACCATCGAGTACCCCGGCGGCGACACGGTCGCCCGCCGGAATTAGCCGCCGTTGAGCGAAGGCACCAGCGAGCGGAAGTACTCATATGCGTGCGGTGCGCGGCGGTTCCAGTCGGCTGCGAAGCTGGCGACGTATTCGGGGTCGAGTGCTTGGGGCGTGCCGACGATCGCCGCGATCACCTGCATAATCGCGGTGCGCTCCAGGTAGATCGTATTGCTCACGGCGTGATCCACCGACTCGCCTACCACCATGATTCCATGGCCCTGAAGCAACAACGCGGTGCGGTCACCCAACGTCTCCGCCACCTCGTTGCCCAGAGTCAGGTCCGTGATGAGGTTCGCCTTGGGATAGATGGGCGTCTCCGGCGCGAAGGGGAGCGCCTGGTTGTACAGCGGCTTGATCGATTGCCCTCCGGCACCGATAGCCGTGGCTACGAGCTGATGTGTGTGCACGACCGAGTGCACGTCCGACCTGTGTTGGTAGGCACAGACATGGAGCATCGTTTCCCGCGGCGGAACGGGCGCGTCGATCACGCGTCCTTTCTGCTGGTCTGGGTTCCATCGGCTGGTGTTCGCGGACATGTATTCGTCCATGTCCACGGTGATGATGTCCGTGGCCTTGATCTGATTGTGGGCGCGCAGCACCGGCTTAATCAGAATCGAGTTCGTCCCTGGGATGCGGGCGCTCACGTGCCCATGGAAGTCCACGAGCCCCTGGTGGTCCAATATGTGGGAGCTATCGGCCACCTGCTGCTGCAGCGTGCTGATCTCGGCCTTCGTCGCCATCATTCGTCTCCGTTTGTTGCCGTGTTGTTCCTGGGTGGGAGCGCTAGTCGCTGAATTCGCCGTCACGCATGTGCAAGGTGCGCGAGCACGCGCCCCCGATCTCGGCGTCGTGCGTCACGAGGACAACCGTCTGCCCCCGTTCGCTATTGAAACGCTTCAGCACGTCCATCATCTCGGCACCGTTGGCTGAGTCCAGGTTGCCTGTCGGCTCGTCCGCCAGCAATAGTGCCGGCTGGTTGATCAGTGCCCGAGCGATTGCAACGCGCTGCTGCTCGCCACCCGAAAGCTCCGTCGGCCGATGCCCTCCGCGACCCGCGAGTCCGACCTGCTCGAGCGCTGCGGCGGCGGCCCGTGAGGCGTCGGAGCGTGAGCGGCCGGCGTAGCGGGCCGCGAGACCAACGTTCTCCAGCGCAGTGAGCGTTGGTATCAGATTGAACGATTGGAACACGAATCCCATCGTTTCGGCCCGCATCCGTGTCCGTGCACGATCGGGCAGGTTCGTGACGTCGTGGCCGTCTATCACTATGCGCGGCTCCCGGTCCTGGCCACGGTCGGGGGAGTGGAGTAGGCCGATTAGGTGCATGAGCGTGCTCTTGCCGCACCCCGACGGCCCCATGATCGCGACCATCTCGCCAGCGTCAATCGAGATGTCCACGCCACGCAGCGCCTCAACAATGTTGCCCCGCCCGATGCGGTAGCTCTTTCGTAGTGCCTGTGCTTCGATGAGGGCCATGATGTGCCTACTCGTACCGCAGCGCTTGCACGGGATCGAGCCGTGCGGCGCTCCACGCGGGGATCAGGCCTGCCAGCATGCCGAGCACCGACGCGAACACCAACGCGAAAATCGCCGTTCCTGCGGTGAGATCGAACAGGATCGTTCCGGAGGACGCGCCGGCACGATTGGCGAGCATCACCGCGATGGCGCCGAGCAACAGACCGAGCAGACCGCCAATCAGGCCGATGACACCAGCCTCCACCACGAGCTCACGCACGGTGGCAAATTGCGAGGCGCCGATGGCACGCTTGATACCGATCTCGCGGGTGCGCTCGGCGACGCTCATGGCCATGGTGTTGATGACGGAGAGGCCACCTACGCTGAGGCTGATCGCCGCTATGCCCAAAATGATGGCGTTGAAGATCGCCGTAGCCGACCCGATCTGCTCGTCGAAGCCTGAGCCCGTGAGCGTCTGCGTCTGGGCCACTTCCGCCTCGATCCGCTCGGCCAGCGCCTCTATATCCATCCCCGGGTCCGGGTACACGACGATCTGCGTTGCCAGATCGCGCGGGTTGACGCCCTGCTGGATTATGGCGGGCAGGTCCGACGCCAGCAGTATCTGCGCCGCATGCAGGGGTAGCATCACCGTCGTGTCGGGTGCTGTGAGCGTCGGCTCCAACACGCCAATGACCTCGAAGTCGTGACCTCGCACGTTCATCGTGTCCCCTGGCGATTTGCCGAACTTGCGCGCGAGGTCGGCCCCGAGCACCAGGACGTCCCTCCCCTCGTCGGCAGGCGTCAGCAGGCGACCACTGGATACCGAAAACTGGAACGTCTCACGGCCCTGGTCGGCGTTCGCGACGCCCCCCGAGACGAGGTCCGGCACACCGAAACCTCGCCCGGCGTTCTCCGGGTCGAGCAGCATGCCGACCTCAGGCACGGTGACGTTCACCCCAGGGATCGCCAGAATTCGGTCCGCCGTCTCCAGCGGCATGGGAGTGAAACCGAAGCCCACCCCGACGTTCGTGGCATCGGTGACGATGATCTTATCCTGGTAGTAGTTGGAGCCGCCCTCGACCAGCGCGCCGATCTTGTTTGCCATGGAGCTCATGACCACCAGCGCCCAGATGCCGATGGTGATACCGGCGATGGTCAGGGTGCTGCGGAGCTTGCGCCGGGCAAGGTTTCGTAGCAGGCTCATGAACGATCTCACGGACCAAGCACGGTCCGCTTGCGAGTATACGCTAGCCGATGACGAATGTCGGACGCGGCTTCCCAGCCAGCGACAGCAACACGACTGCGCCCGCCAGAAGCGCGGTGGCGACTATGAACATGCTGGTGTAGCTACCGCTTGCGTCGAACAGCCACGAGAACAGCAACGGTCCAGAACCGAGTCCCACGAGCGAAAATCCGCCTCCGAACCCGGAGATCGAGCCGAAGGAGTCTCGGCCGAAATAGCTCGCCAGCATCATCATGACCAGTGCACTCTCACCCCTAGTCGTCGCACCGTACATGCCGGCGAAGACCAAGCCCCCGACGGGTTCGGTGATGAACGAGGCTGATAGCGTCAGGATCGTCGCCACAATCGTAGCGATGACCACCAGCATGCGCTCGTCGTAGCGCTCAGTGAGGAAGCCCCAGAGGGTCGCGGACATCGCGCCCGACAACAGGAAGGCGCTCGCGGCAGCAGCAGCAAACCCGGCGCCCAGTCCGATGTCGGTGAAGTAGGCGGCCATGTGGAAAGACACACCGCCGCTGGCCACCGCTTGGGTCAGGATACCGAAGCCGATCAGCCAAATCGCCTTGGTGCGCAGCGCCTGCTGCAGCGTCCACGATATCTCGGGTTCCGCGGAAGCGCGAAGGCCGCGCGCCGAGCCGTCTGCACCGTCATCGGGATCATCGTCTGATAGCTCCAGGTCGCCGTCGGGCAGGAGCCCCATATCCTCCGGCCGGCGGCGGATGAAGAGCAGGATCGGCACGAGGAGCAGCGCCATCGCCACTGCGCCGAAGCTGGCGAGGACGGTGCGCCAATCGAGCCCCGCCGCCATCAGCGCGCCTACGAGCGCGGCCAGCGCCGCGCCGCCCAGCGGCATCGCCGTCGTCTGGAACCCGAGGGCCCGTCCCCGCATGCGGCGGAACCAGTTCACCGCGGCGGTTCGCGGAACAACGCCCGACATCAGGTGCAGCGCGGCGACCCTGGACACGATGTAGGCGAGATACAGGTGCCACACCTGGGTGATCAGCGTCATGCCGAGGTACGCGAGTCCGTACAGCGCAACGCCGACGGTCATGAGCAGGCGCGGCCCCTGCTTGTCGGCAAGCTTCCCGACAAGCGCCGAGGTAAGGCCCGCCAACAGCGTCGCGGACGTGATGGCACCCGCGATGGTGGTCCGGTTCCAGCCGAACTCTGCCTCGATCGGCTTCACGAACAACCCGAAGAACGCCTGGCTGGTACCCCCCGCGAAGGCACCCGCAAGGCCGGTCAGGGCGATGATGTACCAGCCGTAGAACACGCGCGGACGCTTGCCGCGCGGTGGCGATGCGGACACTGAAATCTCCGGGGGATCAGTCTCCGCGAGCTTACGCCCTGGGGGCACCCCGCGGCCAGGGGAGCCTACGCCCCGAGGGCACCGTCGTCGGCCTAGAACCCGTTGCTCCAATGGGTACCGTCGCAGAATGGCTTGCGCGACGACCCCCCGCAACGGCACCGCAGGAAGCGACGCCGCTGCGGGCCGACGATCTCACCCTTGGCGTTGTGTACGGGCACGGCGCGCCCTCGACTCGGTATGGACCGTCTTCTCAATGGTGATCTTGGAGGCATCCGGCTGCTCGGTCATCGCGTGGCGGTCTCCTGGGCGGTGATTAGGTCGCGCAGCAGCGTGCGATGGCAGCGCGTCTCGTCGTGGCACCAGCACAACAGCGTGAGCAGGCCCACGTCGGCAAGCCGCCGAGCGCCTCGTAGCGCCTCAATGGACGCGGGCTGGCTGGCCATCTCACCATGGTATCGCTCAGCGTACTCGGCCCAGTCGATCGCGCCCGAGCGGAAGTCCGCGAGCAGCTCCCGCGATGGTGCCAGGTCGCGCTGCCAGGAGTCGACCCGCTCCTTGCGAACGCCGCGTGGCCAGAAGCGCATCGCCAGCAACCGGTGCCCGTCCTCGGAAGCGGCCGGCTCGTACACGCGCTTGGTCAGGACCGGCACGGCGCTACGCGGAGAATCCAGCGGCGGACAGCACCCGCTCCACGTCGATGCCAAGCGCTTGCGCCTCGGCGAGCACGCCTTGTTTCTGCGAGGACCAGCTCAGTACAAACTGCTCCTCGAGAAAGGGGCGGGTCTCCTCGTTCTCGGCCATGCCCGCCAGCTTCTCAGCCATGTAGTCACCGTGCTCCTCCTCGTCCGCGAGTATGTCCTCGCAGAGCTTGCGCACCGCCGCATCGGGCGTCGCGTCGCGGAGGTGGGCCTGGAACACGACCGCCGATTTCTCCGCGATATTGCACAGGCGGAAAACGGCGATATCGCCGGCCAGGAACCGGTCGAAGTAGGCGTCGAATGCGCCGGCTGGGTCGATCTGGACGTCGGACCCGCGGCTGTTCAAGTAGTCCTTGATGAGCGCGAAGTGGTGATACTCCTCGGCGGCCTGTTCGGCGATCTCGGCGCGCTCGTGGTGTTCGAGTCCGTCATACTGCAGCAGCGCCTTGGTGAAGGCCACGCCGTGGCGCAGCTCCTTCTTGGCTTGACGCTGCATGAGCTCCACGAACTGGGGCGTCGCCGGGTCGAGCTCGGCGAGCGCCCTACGCAGCGCAAGGACCGGGCCTTCGAGATCCGGGTAGTGCTTGGCGGCGAGCTGGGTGACGAATTCTTTGCCATTCATGCGCCCTAGTATGCCGCATGTGGGTTCTGACTGTGCGCCTTCGCTTCGTTACGGCTCCGGGCTAGAGGGAGTCCCTGTGGAAGGGCTCCTCTCGGTAACCAAGCTGCTCGCGGGCGGAAGGACGGGACCGTGGCGACTTCATCGCCGATCGGGCACCCTGCCTAATGCGCGTGGGCGTGGTGGTGCACGCTCGTAGGCGCTTCGCCTTCGCGCTGAGCCAAGAATAGAGCATAAGGTGCCTCGGCAAGCTCGCGGGCGTGGTGCTCCGGTTCGCAGGCCACACCGACCCAGACGGAGCCGTTCGCGAAGTGCTCCTTCTTCCAGACCGGTACGATGTGCTTGATGCGGTCAACCGCATACTGCGCCGCCAAGAACGCCTCCAGCCGGTGCGGTGCGGCTGCGGCCACGATCAGGCTCACGTCGCCGATCTCCAGGCGCCCCACCCGATGCCGCGCGGCCATGCCCGGCACGCCGAAGCGCGTCGCCGTCTCCTCCAGCACCTGCGCGAGCACCTTCTCCGCCATGTGCTCGTCGGTCTCGTACTCCAGGAAGAGCACCTGCGCGCCGTCAGTGTTGTCCCGAGTCGTCCCCTCGAACGTCACCACAGCGCCGTTGCTGTTGCGCCGCACCGCGTCCGCGATCTCGCGTGCGTCCACCACGTCGTGCGTGACGCGAGCATCGACCCCGCCGCTCACCGGCGGGTACAGCGCAATCTCGTCGCTGTCGCCCAAGGGGTAAGCCAGGTTCGCGAACTCATCGTTCACCGCAATCAGATGCGGCTTGAACTCGCGCGGCAGCGATGGGACCTCGGTGAGAAGCGCCTCGATGGCCATCGCGACGGTCGCCGGCTCCGTGACGGAAAGCTTGATGTGGTCACGGCCTGCCTGCTCTCGGTAGGTGGCGTAGAGGCGTATCAGCACGTTCATGCGGCAATTATAGCGCGGGTGTGGCAGTCCCGACGGCTAACGCTCTGCGGCAGCAAGTGGGAGGTGGTGATATCGTGGCCACGCCGGCAGACCGTCCCTGGAGTCGCCCCACGTGGCCAACCGTCAGCGCGGCGATAGCCTGTTCGAGCACCACCGCAAGCAGCACGACGGCGGCGCGGCCCCTCTCGCCGCGCGCATGCGGCCGCGCACGCTCGACGAATACGTGGGCCAGGAGCACCTGCTTGGGCCCGGCCACATCCTCGAGCGGTCGATCCAGACCGGGCAGATCCCTTCAATGGTCCTCTGGGGCCCACCCGGCGTGGGCAAGACCACGCTGGCGCGGCTGATCGCGGGACTCACCAACGCGCACTTCATCGGCGTCTCCGCCGTCACCTCGGGCGTGGCTGACCTGCGCAAGGCCGTCGAGGAGGCGCGCGCGATGCGCGCGACGCAGGACCTAAGCACCATCCTGTTCGTCGACGAAGTACATCGCTTCAACAAGGCGCAGCAGGATGCCATCCTTCCCCACGTGGAGAACGGCACCGTTGTTTTCATCGGCGCAACCACGGAGAACCCATCGTTCGAGGTAATCGCGCCGCTCCTCTCCCGCGCTCGCGTGCTCACGCTGCAGCCGCTCACGGACGAGCAGATGACGCGCGTGATCGAAACGGCGGTGACGGACAGCGAGCGAGGGCTCGGCAAAGAGCGAGTGCAGTTGGAAGCCGAGGCTCTCCAGTTCCTGCTGGACGTTGCGTCCGGCGACGCCCGCGTGGCGCTGAATGCAATGGAGATCTCCGCGCAGATCGCCCCCTTGGGGTCCGACGGCGCTCGGCCGGTCGACCGCGCTCTGATCGAGGAGGTGCTGCAGCGCCGCTCGCCCATGTATGACAAGGGAGGAGACTCCCACTACGACACGATATCAGCGTTCATCAAGTCCATGCGCGCATCGGACCCGGACGCCGCAGTGTACTGGCTCGTGCGCATGATCGAGGCGGGCGAGGACCCGCTGTTCATCGCGCGGCGCATCGTGATCCTAGCCGCCGAGGACGTGGGCATGGCCCATCCCCAGGCGCTGTCCGTGGCGATCGCCGCGCAGCAGGCAGTGCACTTCGTGGGCATGCCGGAGGGGGCGATACCGCTGGCCGAAGCGACCGTGTACATGGCAACAGCGCCGAAATCGAACGCGTCCTACATGGCGCTCAACAAGGCGCGGGAGGAGGTACGGAAGGGGCGCCAGTACCCGGTACCAATGCACCTGCGCAACGCGGTGACCGGATTAATGAGCGGCCTGGGCTACGGCAAGGACTACAAGTACGCGCACGATTACGAAGGCCACTTCGCCGGCCAGCAGAACCTGCCCGAGGAGCTGACTGGCACTCGCTTCTACGAGCCCAGCGACCAGGGGTACGAGGCGACCGTCCGGGAGCGGCTCAACGCTTGGTGGCGGAAAGATGACAGGAATCCGCAATCTAACTGCTGATTCGGCCTCTGTTACCCAATCGCAACCGAACCCACACTGTTCTGCCCGAAAGTACGAGTGCTTCTTTGTTGACCGTCCTGCTCCCTAGCGAGACCATCGAGTTGAACTGGTAGGTAGTGACGAGACCGCTCCACCGGGAGGAGGTGCTAGATGCCACAGCGCAGTTTGTACGTTATGACCCGTAGGTGGCACTTCCCTTTCTCCGCCCTCGCAGACGCATAGAGACGATTCGCGTCAGGCGTGGGTGAGGCAGAGCCCCCACCTCCGCCATCGAAGCGACACACGCACCACCCGGGCATAGGGGCAACGGCGCCCGTCATCCGGCAGAGATCGCCGGGAGCCGCGACGGGATAAAGGGGGCGATTGTGGCGGCAAACAGGGGCCACGGTCAGACGTCGGAGCGACCTGCTGGCCTCTCCGGTGTCGTTGGGCGCCCAGGTTCGATCAGTCGGTCAGTGAGATAGCTAAACGGCCGCCGCTTCGCGGACGACGGACCCGATCACATCGACCGCCTCATCGACGTCCTCGGCGGTGACGCCGCGTCGCGTGACGAGGCGCACCCAGTTGAAGCGCCCGTTGACCAGCACCCCGCGCTGCTTCAGCGCCGCCGCCAATCCCGGTCCGCCGCCATCGCCGTCCAACTCCGCGTACACGATGTTCGTGTGGATCTCCGCCTCGGCAACCGACAGCCCCGGCAGGCCCGCGAGACCGTGGGCGAGCCGCTTCGCATTCGCATGGTCGTCCGCAAGACGGTCGACCATGGAATCGAGCGCGACGAGGCCCGCCGCCGCGAGGATGCCGGCCTGGCGCATGCCTCCCCCAGCCATCTTGCGCACCCGCCGGGCGCGGGCGATGAAACCGGCGCTGCCCACCACGACGCTGCCCACGGGGCACGACAGTCCCTTGGAGAGGCAGAACGTAACCGAATCCGCAACGCTAGCCAGCTCCGCCGCCGGCACGCCCAACGCAACCGCCGCGTTGAATATGCGTGCGCCGTCGATGTGCACGGCCATGCCATGTGCACGGGCCACGCCGACCGCCGGACGCATGGCTTCCACGGAGAAAGCAGCGCCATTGGCGCGATTGTGCGTGTTCTCCAGGCAGAGCAGGCTCGCACGCGGAAACATACCCGCCTCGGGCGAGATGGTCAGTTCCATCGCCTCCGCGTCCAGGACGCCACGGTGGTCGTTCGGCACCGATCGGATCTGCACGCCCCCGAACCCGGCGACCGCGCCCATCTCGTTCACCAGCAGGTGCGCGTCGGCGCCCATCATCGCCTCGTCGCCGCGGCCGCACCACGCGAGCACCGACACGAGGTTGCCCATGCTGCCGCTTACCACGAACAGGCCTGCCTCCTTGCCAAGACGCTCGGCTGCGACCGCCTCCAGCCGGTTCACCGTCGGATCCTCGCCGTACTGGTCGTCGCCCACCTCGGCCTCGGCCATGGCGCGGCGCATCGTGTCCGTAGGCTGAGTGAGCGTGTCGCTGCGTAGGTCGATTGCACGTGGGGCGCCGTTGCTGGCCATGGGCCTTGTCCTCCCGGTATGCCGTTGGGACGATTGTAGCGCACGACGCTGCGCCAGGCCACGGCCAGCCCCGTGCTAGAATCGAACCGTGGCAGCAGTGATCCAAAAGCATTGGCTGGTCAGCCTGATCCTGGTGGCTGGGTTCGCCGCTGACCAGATCTCCAAGGCACTCATCATCCGCTACGTTCCTTTCCGGACCTCATGGCCCGTCGAGGGATTCTTCCGCTTCACCCACGTCGGCAACCGCGGCAGCGCCTTCGGGCTGATCGACGATGCCAACCTCATGCTCATCATCGTGTCGTTCGTAGGGGTAGGCATCCTGCTCTACTTCTATCGTGCTCAGCCGGATCCCACGCTTGCCGTGCAAGCTAGCTTGGGGCTCATGCTCGCCGGAGCCCTCGGTAACCTGGTGGACCGAGTCGCCAACGGCCATGTCACCGACTTCATCGATATCGGCCCGTGGTGGATCTTCAACCTGGCCGACTCCTCCATCGTGATCGGCATCACGCTGCTGGCGAGCTCCGTCGTGCTTGGGTCTTCGAAGAGCGACGAATCGGTCGACGACGCATCGGCAGAGCCCGTGCGCGAGCCGACCAGGGAAGAGCCTGATGACGAGCAGCGCGACTAGCCACGCCCGGGAGCTTGCCGTCCGCTCCAGCGATGACGGCCAGCGGCTGGACCGCTTCGTCCAGACGCAGTGCCTCGACCTGAGCCGCTCCCGCTGCGCCGCTCTGATCCGCAACGGGTTCGTCACGGTCCGCGGAGCGGCGGCCAAGCCCTCTTCGCCCGTGCGCGCCGGCGACACAGTCACTGTCGTCGTGCCGGCGCCGGTCGCGCTCGCGATCGAAGCCCAGGCGATGCCGCTGACCATCGTGTATCAGGACGCGCACGTTCTAGTGGTGGACAAGCCGGCGGGGCTCTCCGTGCACCCCGGTCCGGGCCATCCCGACCGCACGCTGGTGAACGCGCTGGTGGCCATCGCCACAGACCTGTCGGGGATCGGCGGCGTGCAGCGGCCCGGCATCGTGCATCGGCTGGACAAGGACACGTCGGGCCTGATGGCCGTCGCCAAGAGCGACGTCGCTCACGCCAGCCTCTCGCGCCAGCTCAAGGAGCGCTCGGTGGACAAGACGTACCTAGCGCTCGCCGAGGGCGTCTTCCGGCGCGACGAGGGAGACATCGACGCGCCGATCGCAAGGCACCCGCGCAACCGCAAGAAGATGGCAATCGTGGAGGGTGGCCGCACGTCGCTCACGCAATACCGCGTCGTGGGGCGCTTCGCCGCGCACACGCTGCTGGAGGCGCACCCGATCACGGGGCGAACCCACCAAATCCGCGTGCACTTCGCCGCGCTAGGCCACCCACTCGTGGGCGACCCGGTCTACGGCAAGCGATCCCCGTTGGTCGACCGCCACTTCCTGCACGCTGCGCGCCTCACCTTCGCCCTGCCCCCCGACGAACGCGAGCGCCACACCTGCAGGTCGCCGCTGCCCGCCGACCTGCAGGCGGCACTAGACGCGCTTGGGAGCGCGTAGGGGGTTGGACCATGCGCTTAACGGTTCTGGACTAAAGGTCCGGCCTTCGCCGCTCCAGCATCGCGAACGCAGCGCGCAGCCAGTGGGTGCAGGGTGACAACCTGCTGCTAGAATAGCGGCGGCCAGGCCGTTGCCTACCTCACGCCCCCTCCCAAGAAGCCATGCCAGAAACCGTTCGCGTCCGCTACGCACCCAGCCCCACCGGCGAGCCGCACGTCGGCAACATACGCTCGGCGTTGTTCAACTGGCTCTACGCCCGTGCCGCCGGCGGCACGTTCATCGTGCGCATCGAGGACACCGATCAGGCGCGCATCGTGCCCGGTGCGCTGGGAGCGATCCTCGACGGCCTCCGCTGGCTGGGCCTCGATTGGGACGAGGGGCCGGGCAAAGATGGAGCCCACGGACCGTACGTGCAATCGCAACGCCTCGCACATTATCAAGAGGCGGCGGACCGCCTGATCGCCGAGGGCAAGGCATACCTCTGCTACTGCCTCCCCGAGCGCCTCGACGCCATGCGCAAGGCGCAGCAGGCGGCGGGCAGATCACCTGGTTACGACCGCCATTGCCGCGACCTCACCGAGGCAGAGCGCGAAGGCTACTTGGAGGACAACCCCAAGCCGGTGGTGCGCTTCAGGATGCCCGCGTCGGGCAAGATCACCGTACATGACGCCGTGCGAGGCGAGGTGACGTTCGAGGCTGGCCTGCTCGATGACTTCGTCCTGCTGAAGTCGGACGGCTTCCCCACCTACCATCTGGCGAACGTGGTCGACGACCACCTGATGGAAATCACCCACGTCATGCGCGCCGAGGAGTGGCTGCCGTCCGCGCCACGACACAAGGAACTCTACGCTGCGCTGGGCTACGACATGCCGGAGCTTGTGCACCTGCCCATCATCCTCGGCCCCGACCGCTCTAAGCTCAGCAAGCGCCACGGGGCCACGTCCATCCTTCAGTATCGGGACGACGGCTACCTGCCCGACGCCATGCTGAACTTCCTAGCGCTCCTCGGATGGTCCGTCGACGACGCCACGGACGTCATCTCGCGCGAGGAAATGGTGAAGCGATTCTCCATCGACCGCATCTTGGCCAACCCCGCCGTGTTCAACGTCGAGAAGCTCGAATGGTTCAACGGCATGTACATCCGCGGATTGCCCCTAGAGGAGCTGTGCGCGGAGCTCATGCCTTTCCTGGAGAACGGCCTGCCCGCGAGCGTCGCGCGCCCCATCGACAGCGACTACCTGCTCCGCATCATCCCGCTGGAGCGCGAGCGCCTGAAGAAGCTCAGCGAGGCACCTGAGATGTTGTCGTTCTTCTTCGAGGAGCAACCGGCGTTCGAGGCGGACAAACTGGTGCAGAAAGGCATGGACGCCGAGGTCACCCGCTCGGCGCTGGAGCACAGCCTGCGCGTCGCCAAGGACACTGAAGCGTGGGAAAGCGAAGCGTTGGAGGCTGCCTACCGCACGCTGGCCGAGGAGCTTGGCGTAAGGACGGGCCAACTCTTCGGCACGATGCGCGTCGCCGTCACGGGCAGGACCGCCGCACCGCCGC